>ERZ808037.4-NODE-4-length-256359-cov-16.397269_pt1 | contig 256359 bp, 237 predicted proteins | sample MGYA00380190_ERZ808037 | MGnify/ENA primary metagenome ERZ808037 (study PRJEB31490, sample SAMN06133399) | mouse gut metagenome | isolation source: J9 | host: mice | place: China: Chengdu | collected 2015-05 ...
GTCTTTGGCATATCTGTCCTGTGACTCCTTCCCCATGTAAATGTAATAATTCCAGACATAGTATACACTATTTCTGTTAACCAGTGAGAAGGATTTTGAAAAAAGTGTGTTTGTAAATCTGCACAATTTTTGTGGCTGATATGCCGTTATATTCATTCATGCGTTTATTCTGCAAAAAGCCTTTTTTCGTATTGACGGCTCCCGGACTTTTTATTACAATGGGCATAATACGCTCCCGGAAGGGGGCTTAAGAAAGGCATAAATACTATGTGGAAAAGTTTTAAAAAGAAGTTCATTGGGGAAAAGGCATTTTACCGTCACGTCATCTTTCTTGCCCTTCCCATGATTATCCAAAATGCGATCACCAGCTTTGTAAGCTTTCTGGACAATATTATGGTAGGCCAGGTGGGTACGGAGCAGATGTCCGGAGTTGCCATTGTCAATCAGTTAATGTTTGTTTTTAATATCTGTATTTTCGGCGGCGTCTCCGGCGCCGGTATTTTTGGTACTCAGTTTTTTGGGAAAGGGGATTACGAAGGCCAGAAGTACACCTTTCGGTTTAAGATGTATGCAAGCGCCCTGATTACGGGGATTGCGCTTATTCTCTTTACTTTTTGCGGCAAGGAACTGATTTCCCTCTATCTGAATGACAGCGGAAGTACAGGAGATATTGCCCTTGCCCTGAAATACGGCAGGGAATATCTGGCCATCATGACCGTCGGCCTTGTCCCTTTTGCCTTTGGCCAGGCATATATCAGCACCATACGGGAAACCGGACAGACCTTCGTCCCGATGTTGGCAGGCGTTGCCGCAGTGCTCATCAACCTGATCCTGGATTACCTGTTAATTTTCGGCACCTTCTTCACTCCGGCAATGGGCGTCAGGGGAGCCGCTATTGCAACGGTAATCGCCCGTTTTGTGGAGTTTTCGATTGTCGTTGTCTGGACTCATTGTCACAAAAATAAAAATCCTTATATTACAGGAGCCTACTCAAGTCCCCGGATTCCCCGGCATATTCTGAAGGGAATCCTGGTAAAGGGCTCTCCCCTAATGATTAATGAAATGCTCTGGGCCTCCGGTATGGCTGTCATCTCTCAGTGCTATGCCGTCCGCGGCCTGGAAGTGGTCGCCGCCCAAAATATTTCCTCTACCATCAGCAACCTGTTCAACATCGTCTACCTTCAGTTGGGAGGCTGTATTTCCATCGTGGTAGGACAGCTCCTGGGAGCAGGGAAAAAGGAAGAGGCCAAGGATGCGGATAATAAGATGATTTTCTTCAGTGTCTTCTCCTGCACCTGTATCAGTATCCTTATGATTCTTGTGGGAAGGTTTTTCCCTTCCATATATAATACGGAAGAAAGCATCAAGGAACTTGCCAAATCGTTTATTGTGATCGCAGCCCTGGCAATGCCCCTGTGCTCCTTCTCCCACTGTGCTTATTTTACTCTGCGCTCCGGCGGAAAGACCATTGTCACCTTCCTCTTTGACAGTGTCTATACCTGGGTGCTCATCATTCCCTTTGCTTACATACTTGCCAACCATACTTCTCTGTCTATCAGCACGGTATTCTTTTTGGTACAGTTCACGGAAACCATCAAGGTAATTCTTGGATTCTTCATGGTAAAAAGCAATGTCTGGATGCAAAATATTGTAGAAGACAGTTAAGAGGGCCTCAACCCCCTCTCAACTGTCTTCGGCATTGGCTCCGGCATTTTCCGCCATTCTTTTTCTCAATTCCTTTTCCTGCCTGTTCCGTATTCTCAGCTCCTTAAAAAACTGAGTCAGCATCTGGGAACATTCCTCCTCCATGATTCCCCGCGTTACTCTCACCTGATGGTTAAATTCCTGCATTTGCAGAAGGTTCAAAATAGATCCCCCGCATCCCGCCTTGGGATTCATACTTCCCATCACCACCTCGTCAATCCTCGCCTGCACAATGGCTCCGGCACACATCTGACAGGGCTCCAACGTGACATAAAGAGTGCATCCCTCCAGCCTCCAGTCTCCTATCCTTTTGCTGGCTTTTTTGATTGCAGTAATCTCGGCATGGGAAAGAGTACTCTTGTCCGTATTCCTCCGATTATAGCCCCGTCCGATAATCCTGCCCTCATATACCACCACACAGCCGATCGGAACCTCCCCTAAGGCATAGGCCTTTCTCGCCTCTCTGATCGCCTGCCTCATATATTTTTCCTGTTCTGTCATTTTCATATCTTTCGTCTCCTGCGACTTTTCACATGTTGACAAACCGCCCCAAAAGCCATATACTACTTAAAGATAGTTTAGCAGTGCTAAATCACATAGCTTTATTTTCAGGGAAGCTGTCATGGCAGCCCCGTGCCTAGGGCGTTTGACGATTGGGTCTTGCGCAATGAGAGTCCGTGAACCGTGTCAGGTTGGGAACAAAGCAGCACTAAACGGAATTTTTCATGTGCCGCAAGGGTGCCTGATCTTAGCCGGCGGTGCAGGTAACGCATGGCAGTTTCCCTGAAAATAAAGCTATTATTATGCACCGAATCATACTTCACGCCTTGCGCTACAGCTCCACCCTGCGCATGTAATACCCGAATTTTCCCACCTCTACCGGCCCCGCACACTCAAATCCCTCAAAGCCAAACATTACCGCCACCATTTTCTCTCTTTCAAAATAGGTTCCCGGCACTCCCAAATAAAAGCAAATGTTATCTCCGGTTCCGATCTCTTCATCCGGCCCAAGAATTAAATGTCTGTAGTTGTAATAACCATGAAGAAGAAAGCTGTTGTTGACCAGCCTTTGGTACGGCGCCTGCAAAACAATAAAGTCTCTTGGTTCAATCGACAGATATACTCTCTCGTCCCCAAAAGGATGCACGCGTTTGTATGCCCTTTGAAGCTGTTCCCATTTATCCCCCAGCGCATGAGTTACCAAACTGCTTTTTTCTTCTTTTACGGGCTTTGGAGGAAGCTTTTCGATTATTTCTTCTGTTACCTGTCTGGAAATTTTGTCTTTGTCTGTCTGATTATACGGTGTCTGAGCCTGTTTTGAAGGGGATTCAGAAATCTGCATTTGCGCCTGCCTCAGAGGCGCCTTTGTCTCCTCCCAATATCCGGACACCCATTGATCGTCTCCAAAACGGATCAGTATGCCGCATAGCTCACTCTCTTCAATTTCACTTTCTCCAAGACGGATCTTTCCCCGATAAATGGAAAGACTTCTCTCCTCGTCCACCGCCCCGCTCCTTGCGGTTATGCTCCCCCACTCGGCCTCCCCGCTGCGCAGCGCCAGATACAGCCTGTATTTTCCGTCAGAAAGCCCGTCAATATGCTTGATATGTATGTCCAATCTGCAGGCATCCCTTTCCCGGGACACCTTGACAAAGCCTGCGGAGGATTTTCTGACACCATCCAAAAAAAATGTTAGATATACTATTTTCTTCTCATATAAAAACAACCTCATCCCTCCCAACAATCCTGTATTATTGTATTCGGGGACAAGGTTGTTCATTCCATCAGAGCTTATCTTTTCTGACTAATGTGCATCCAGATATTTCATATAATTGTAAACCATCATGGCTATTTTGAAGGTCAATGCATCATCAAAGGTACGCACGTCAAGCCCTGTCGTTTTCTGAAGCTTCTCCACTCTGTATACAAGCGTATTGCGGTGGATAAAAAGCTGCCTCGAGGTCTCTGACACATTGAGATTATTGTCAAAGAACTTATTAACCGTTGAGACGATTTCCTCGTCAAAATCGCCCGGATCATTGTCTCCAAAAATTTCATCAATGAAAATCTTACAGAGATTGGCCGGAAGCTGATAAATCAGACGCCCGATCCCAAGACTCCCAAAGGAATTCACTTTCTTCTCTACATAAAAGATCTTTCCTACATCCAGCGCCATCATGGCTTCCTTGTAGGATTTGGATACGTCCTTCAGCTCCTGAACCACGGTTCCGTAAGCCACCCTCACATTCATCATGGCCTCCGTGCTCATCATATCCACGATAGTCTGCGCCGTCTGTTCAATCTCTGTGCTCCCTTCATTGGAGCCGAGCGCTTTGATCAGTATAACGCTGGTCTCGTCCACTGCGGTAATAAAATCCCCGGACTGGGAAGAAAACATGCCCCGCAGAAACTCTGCCGCTGTGGAGTCCTTCTCCGCTTTTGTCTCTACAATAAATACCACTCTCGGCACCATGACTTCCACATGGAGCTTTTTGGCACGGTTATACACGTCTACCAGAAGAAGATTGTCCATTAACAGATTCTGGAAGAAATTGTTGCGGTCAAAGCGCTCCTTATACGCCGTTACAAGCTGCTGCAATTGACTGACAGCAATCTTCCCGATCATGTAGGCCTCATCATTACTGCCCCGGGCCAGCAATACATAGATCAGCTCATTCTCATCCATAATCTTCAGAAGATGATCTCTTCCTATTACCTGGCTATCCGCCGGCGACTCTGCAAAGCCAATGATCAGTTCTCTTGAAATATCGTTGTTGTCCAACGTGGAAACTACCGTACTTCCATCCAATCCAAATACTGCCAAATTCACCTTCGTAATATTTCGAAGCTCTTCAATACATCCTGCTATTACCTGTGTAGAAATCATTTGTTCACACCCTTTCTGAATATGGAGATAGTATACCAGACTTCTTTCTATAATTGCAACTTATTCAAGACTTTTCGCCTAAAAATTTATTATTGTAAGAAAAAAGGAGATGCCAACGGCACCCCCTTTTACAAAAGGACTCATCCTTTTTATTTCTAGTTTGTAATAACCTGCTCGGTTTCCTTATCGAATACATGAATCTTTTCAACGTCAAAGGCAAACTTAACAACATCGCCAGGTCTTGCATTTGTACGGGAATCAACTCTTGCTGTAATAGGGAACTCATCCAGATCAAAGTATAAGTAAACTTCTGCACCAAGTAATTCGTAAACCTTAATGGTTGACTCGAATACACATTTAGCAGTCTGAACAAATGCCTCTGAATCATATACATCCTCAGGACGGATACCGAATGTAACCTTCTTGCCTGCATAGCCGCCGCTGATGAGCTTTTTGGACTTAGCTGCAGGAAGAGGAATGCTCTTTCCGGCAATCTTAAGGCTTGCAACATCACCGCTTACTTCTACAGTAGCCTCAAGGAAGTTCATCTGAGGTGAACCCATGAATCCGGCTACAAACAGGTTAGAGGGCTTCTGATACAGATTCTGAGGGCTGTCAACCTGCTGAACAACACCGTCCTTCATAACTACGATTCTGTCACCAAGAGTCATAGCCTCTGTCTGGTCATGTGTTACATAGATAATGGTTGTACCCAGTCTCTGATGCAGCTTGGAAATCTCAACACGCATCTGTACACGAAGCTTGGCATCCAGGTTGGAGAGAGGCTCATCCATCAGGAATACCTTAGGGCTACGAACGATAGCACGACCCATAGCAACACGCTGTCTCTGACCACCGGACAAAGCCTTGGGTTTACGGTCAAGAAGAGGAGTTAAGTCAAGAATCTTAGCTGCTTCTTTAACCATCTTATCGATTTCATCTTTCGGAACTTTTCTTAATTTAAGACCGAAAGCCATGTTGTCATATACTGACATATGAGGATACAGAGCGTAGTTCTGGAATACCATTGCAATATCCCTGTCCTTAGGCTCTACATCATTTACTACTCTGTCGCCGATCTTCAGTTCACCGGAAGAAATATCTTCCAGACCTGCGATCATACGAAGAGTGGTGGACTTACCGCATCCTGAAGGACCTACGAAGATGATAAATTCCTTATCTGCAATTTCCAGATTGAAATTCTTTACTGCCTCGAATCCGTTGGGATACACCTTACAGATATTTTTTAAAGATAAACCTGCCATTTGATTTGCCTCCTTAAAATAATTAATCACAACTGAGTCTTTACACAGTATACATTACTTTGCTATTTATGACTATACCACTATTCCACAAATATTTATTGGCGGATTGTTTAAAATGCTTATAGCATCTAAAAGATTCCCGACCGCCCAACAACTTGACCAACAAAAGCAATCAGCTAATAGGCATTTTGTATAGATACGATCATTCTTCCACTGTTTTTCCCAAGTTTTGACTCTAATCTTCCGCTCCGGCGTCCGGCTCCTGCGCTGTCGGCGATGAGCCTTCAGCCTGGCCGGCGCTTATCTCCTCCAGGGCCGCTGCCTCCTCTTCTTCCTCCAAAGGCGCCATTGTCCACTCATCATCGCTTATAATTTCTTCCTCCGGCTCAAATCTCTTAAAGGTTTTATTGTACAGCATGGCGCACAGATAGGCAGGCGTTGATATTCCGAGTAAAAACACAATCGGGGTTGCCTGAACGATAAATCCTCCAATCACAAGGGGAGCTACCCAGCAAAGAAGCATGAGAATGGTTTTGGGAAACGTCAGAATTCCCATAAAGAATGAATTTTTAAATGTATTTTTGATTGTATTCTCAAATCTTGAAAGAACCGGGAACAGGTGCATCGTGGCTAAAAGCACGATAATGATAACGGTAAACAGAGCTACCCTGATCCAGTTAGAAAAACGGATCGCGGAAAAATTCAGGATGACAATATCCCCGATCAAAACGGCTCCAACCAGCAGAAGAATCAGCCATATGATCGTGGCCTGCTTGAAATTCTGCTTAAATGATTTAAAATAGGATCTGACGATATAGCTTTCTTCATCCCTGACCATCTTCAAAACCACATAATGCAGCGCCGTCATGGAAGCCCCTACCGTAATGATCGGTATACAGCAGATCATCGTCAGAATATTTAACAATATTAAATCTGCCACCTTATTCAAAAAGCTAAATAACGGACTGTCCAAACTGAAAATTCTACCCATACTTGCTCCTATCTCCGCATCTGTTGTGCGTCTGTTAATCTTCTTCTTTTTTGAGGTGCTTTTATTGATTCTTTAGTTTGCCCGAAACCCTCAGGTACTGCTGATTCAGCTTCCGGTATGTGGCAAGAATCTCTTCGACATTCGCGCTCACGCGCTGCATGATCTCATCATAATGGTCAAAAAATGTCTTCACCAGCGCTTTGTTATATTTACCGGCCTCTGCTTCCTTTTTGATAATATCCAGCATTTCATCCTCCTCAAAGGCCGGCCGATAGGATCTTTTATCCATAAGCGCGGTCACCGCATCCGCCAACTGCAGGATCTGCTGTTTCCGGTTCATTTGTGTTTCCCTCAGCCCCCTGGGGTATCCGCTGCCGTCGCAGCGTTCATGGTGGGCCGCCACAACCTCCACCACGCTGCCGGCCATACGATTATGTAAAATCCTCTCCGCCAGATGCACATGCATTTTGACCTTCTTATACTCATCCGCCGTGAGAAGACGGGGGGCATTGACAATCTCCCTGGGAACGGCCACCATGCCAATATCATGGAGTATAGAGCCGTAATACATCTGCTCGCTCTCCAGACTGTTCAGTCCCTCGCTCTGCCCCAGGGTTTTGGCAATGCACATACAGGTTACCGCATTCACCACTGCCGACTCACTCCAAAAGCCCTGGCAATACATAAGCATTTCCATATATTTTTTCTTGTCCTCATTGGTAAAAATCATGTAGCCGATAATATCGTCCAGCTCTTCCTTATACTCGCCTTTTTTTACCTTCTCAAGAACATCAAATTGCTCTACGGCTTTTTTAAACAGGTCAAAGGCGTCTCTGCTGATCACTGTGCCCACCTGCTTTTCAAACATATCAATACTGAATTTGTCTGCCAGCGCCACAGAATAAATATCTACCTTTTCGGCCAGATTCAGGTAAGCCGCAATTTCCTTATGCTCAAAATCAATGGACTTAAGCTGGGAATAATCCATATGATGGTAAAGGACTACCATCGCCAGCTCGCTCAGGGGAGACAGATGCTTGAATACAAGATAGCCGTAAGTGGCATGAGCCATGGGCATTTTCAGCTCATAGTTTATCATGTCCCTGGGATTATCCGTCTTGTAAGCCCCAATATCGTGAAGGGACGCCATAAACACAAAGTCAGCCAGTTCAAACTTTTCATAACCGCCCTTGCATTCTAACATCTTATACAAATAATACGCCACTCTGGAGCCATGATCCATTGCCCTGCGGCTCATCAGCTTAAGCGTATCCCGCATCAGCAGAAAAATATCTTTACTGTGAATGTATTCCATATAAATCCCCGCGCCTTTCCACACCCTGCAGGCTTTAAACCGCAGGCGTAATATTTTATCCCTCTCACAGGATATATTCCATCGGGGTGTAAATGATTCCGTCCCGCTGCTGCTGCGAACCCAAATCCTTAAACCCGATCTTATGGTAAAACGAAACTCCGTAAGGGGAGGCATTAACCGTCAGGAATCTGGCTCCAAACCTTTTCTTTGCGTAATCCGCCATTCCCCCGACCAACGCCCTTCCTATCCCCTGCCTGTGACAGCTTTTTTCTACGAAAAGAAGAGAGATATGAGTCTGGTTGCGAAGTGTGACCATGCCAACCATCCTGCCCCTGCTGGTAGCCACCAGCATCTGATAATCCCCGGAAAGGAACATACGCTTTAAGCCCGTGTCTGAAATAAAATCTTCAAAGCTCCTGATTCCCTCCGGAGCGTAATCCTCCGCTTCAAATTCCAGAAAGGTTTTCCATGCCAGCCCCATGGCGTCTTCCCAATCCTCTTTGTGGGCAAAATGTATCTCGAAAGCCTCCTCTTGGTTCATATCTCACCCTTTCGACACTGTTATCCTTTTATTATAGCAAATGATATTAAAATTTACAATCTGGAGAAAGCTTCCAATCTAATAAGTCATTTCTTTTCCTACCTGGTTCGCCAGAGGAAGGCCGTTTTCAAGTGCATAGGCATTCTCCAGAGTAGTCCGGGCAATTGCCTGCATTGCATCTCTGGTGAAAAATCCCATATGGGAGGTGACAAGCACATTAGGGAAAGTCATAAGGCGCGCCAGATTATCATCCGTGATTATATCCCCGGAGCGGTCCTCATAAAAGACCCCTTCCTCCTCCTCATATACATCAAGCCCCACGCCGCCGAACCTGCCCTCCAGCATCCCTCTGATCAGGGCTTCCGTATCGATCAGCCCGCCTCTTGAAGTGTTTACAAGGTAAACTCCCTTTTTCATGGCCGCAATCGATTTATCATTGATAATATGCCTCGTCGCCTGGTTCAAGGGGCAGTGGAGAGATATGACATCGGATCTTTTGAAAAGCTCCTCCAAAGACACATATTCCGCTTCCAGCCCCTCCACCGGATAAGGGTCATAACAGACCACCTCCATCTGAAATCCGTTCAGTATCCGGATCATGGCCTGCCCTATCTTTCCTGTTCCGATCACGCCTGCCGTCTTTTCGTGCAGATCCATCCCCATCAGCCCGTTCAGGCTCATATTGAAGTCTCTTGTCCTGTTGTAGGCCTTGTGGGTAAGCCTGGCCACCGAAAGCAGCATAGCCATAGAAAACTCGGCCACAGCCTCGGGAGAATAGCTGGGGACTCTCAGCACAATAATCTTGTCCTCAGCAGCCTTCACATCCACATTATTGTAGCCTGCACAACGCAGCAAAATGGCCTTTACATTCATTTCATACAGGGCGTCTATCATCCCCGCATCTACATAGTCATTGACAAATATACAGACGGCGTCATGCCCCTTTGCCAAAGATACCGTCTCCTGATCACAGGCTGCATCGAAAAAGTGAATGTCAAAACCGTATTCTTTTCCCATGGGCTCAAACCAGAGCTTGTCATAAGGCTTGGTCCCGTAAAATGCAATTTTCATATAACATCCTCCAATTTTTGATTTGCGCATGTTATATATTATTTACTTTGAGAACCTGATTTTATTCCGAAGTAATATATATTGAAAAATTTTGTCTAAAACAGGCTGCTGAAGAAATCCGTGACCGATTTTTTCAAATTCCCGAAAAAGCTGCTGACTGCGCTGGAAGCCGCATTCTTTACCGCTCCCGTTACCACCTCGTCCACATGTTCCACAAAGTCCGCCCCGTATTCCTGGTACAGGCTCTCTGTTTTTTCGATCATATATTCTGCCGAAAATCCCATTCCCTCCAGCTTTTCCATGGCATCTACAAGCTTTTGGGCATCCTCCCTGTTCACCTCAACGCCGAATTTCTCTTTTCCTTCTTTCAGGATACTCTGCAGTCCTTCTTCCGATGCATAATTCTCTTCCCGCAGCTTATCCTTCAGGAAGGAAAAAACCTCTTCGGCCGTTTCCTTATCCATCTCTTCAAAGGCTGCGGAAAGCTGCTGCTTTATCTGCGTAAGAACATCGGATGCATCCACATCCGAAATTTCTCCCGCCGCATGCGCCGCGGCAGGAACCGCCATAAACATCACGGCAAGAATCGTTAAAAGCGTTAACAGTTTCCTTTTCATTAATTAACCTCCTGATACTCCTTCACCCGTTCCATGATCCAGGGATAAATATCCTCATAAACCTGCTGTTTATTTTTCTCGTTCAAAAGCTCATGTCTTGCTCCGGCATAAAGCTTCAGGGTGACCTGCTCCATGCCCGCCTTCAGAAAATCCCCGTAAGCCTTTTCGACGCCTGCGCCGTAATTCCCTACCGGATCCATATCCCCTGCAATAAAATGCACCGGAAGTTTGCCCGGCATGGCCCACAGATTTTCTTCCTGATTGAGGCCGTCCAGCAGGGCAAAAAGCGTCTGAAACCCGTTTACCGTAAATGTAAAGCCGCACAAAGGATCCTTCACATAGGCGTCCACCACCGCCGGGTCCGTACATAACCAGTCAAAGGCCGTTTTTGCATCCGGTATTTTCTTGTTATAGGCCCCAAATGCCATCTTATCAATAAATCCGGCCGTGTGTTTCTGGCCGAAAAGCAGTCCCTGCAGGGCCGCCACCGCCTTGCATACCTTCACAAGCAAAGGAGGCTGAGAACCTGTTCCGCATATAATCGCCCCCTGTATCCCGGAGCCATATCGGAAAAGATAATTCCGCAGGATGAATGAGCCCATGCTATGTCCCAGAATTACATAGGGTACACCCGGGTATTCCTCCTGGGTAATCTTTTTCAGGCGATGGACATCCCTGACCACCACCGTAGCGGGATCCTGATCGCAAAAATATCCATAGGTATCCCCCTCTCCCACACTTTTCCCATGGCCCAAATGATCGTCTCCGGTCACCAGTATTCCCTTTTCCCCCAGATATTCGGCAAGGGCTTCATATCGCTCCACATATTCCGCCATCCCATGGACAATCTGGAGGATACAAATCACCTTCCCCGCCGGCGTCCATCTGACTGCATGGAGCTTCGTACTTCCATCTCTGGAGTCGAACGTAAATTCTTCTTTTTTTACCATTGTAGCCTCCCAAGGATTAAATCATTAACAGATTTCCGCCCCCGCCGGCATATCCCTTTCCGGAGTAAGCAGCGCTAAATTACCTTCTTCATCTTCCGCACAAAGCAGCATCCCCTCTGATACCACTCCCGCCAATTTCGCCGGTTTTAGGTTCACCAGCACCATGACCTTTTTCCCCACCATTTCCTCTGCACTGTAATGCTGTTTGATCCCCGAAACAATCTGCTTCACCTCAGAGCCGATCCGCACTTTGGAGCAAAGCAGTTTTTTTGATTTCGGGACCTCCTCACAGGCTATGATCTGGCCTACCTGAAACTGCAGCTTCTCAAACTGGTCATAAGTGATCTCTTCCTTTGGCTCTATATCGATGACCTTCTGAGCATCCTCCTGATTCTTTTCCTCCTGCTCCGGGCCTTTTCTCTCCTCAAACATAGCCTCCGCCCTGGCAACCACTTCCTTTACATCCAGCCTGGCAAAAAGAATTTCGGGTTTTTCGCTCACCTTATTGCCGGAAGGATACAGGCCAAAGCCTGCAAGCTGATCAAATCCCCTGATCTGCGTGTTTAACTGCCCTGCAATCTTAGCGGCAGTAGAGGGCATAAAAGGCTCTAACAGGGAAGCGCCAATCAAAATTCCCTCCACCAGGTTGTACAGCACGGTGGAAAGCCTGTCGCGCTTCTCCTCCTGCTTTGCAAGAGCCCAGGGTTCTGTCTCGTCAATATATTTATTGCAGCGCTTAAATAGAACAAAAATTTCCGTCAGAGCGTCCGCAACCCGAAGCTCCTCCATCTTAGCCGCCACCCTGGCGTAAGCCCCTGTGGCCACTGCTTTTAATTCGTCGTCCACGGCCTCAGCACAGCCCCGGTCTGTCACCACGCCGCCAAAGTATTTATTACTCATGGAAATAGTTCTGTTTACCAGATTTCCTAACGTATTGGCAAGATCCGAATTAATCCGCTCCACCAAAAGCTCCCAGGAAATAGTCCCGTCATTGTCAAAGGGCATTTCGTGAAGCACAAAGTAGCGCACTGCATCCACACCGAAGAAATCCACCAGATCGTCGGCATAAATTACATTGCCCTTGGACTTGCTCATTTTGCCGTCCCCCTGCAAAAGCCAGGGATGTCCGAACACCTGCTTGGGAAGCGGCTCTCCCAAGGCCATCAGGAAAATAGGCCAGTAGATCGTATGGAAACGGATAATATCCTTTCCTATTAAATGCAGGTCTGCCGGCCACAGCTTATGATACTGCTCGGAGCTTTGCCCTTCGCATTCATAGCCGATGCCTGTAATATAGTTCGTCAGAGCATCCAGCCATACATAGACCACATGCCTGTCATCAAAATCCACCGGAATCCCCCATTTGAAGGAGGTTCTGGAAACACACAGATCCTGCAGCCCGGGCAAAAGAAAATTGTTCATCATTTCATTCTTACGGGAGACGGGCTGAATAAATTCCGGATGATTGTTAATATGCTCGATCAGTCTGTCCGCATACTTGCTCATTTTGAAGAAGTAGGCTTCTTCTCTGGCCGGCTTCACCTCCCGGCCGCAATCAGGGCATTTGCCGTCCACAAGCTGAGACTCCGTCCAGAAGGACTCACAGGGTGTGCAGTAAAGCCCCTCATAAGCGCCCTTGTAAATATCCCCCTGCTGATAAAGCTTCTTGAATATCTTCTGTACCTGCTTTTCATGATCCGCATCCGTAGTCCGGATAAAACGGTCATAGGAGGTATCCATCAGATCCCAAAGCTCTTTAATGGTTCCTGCCACCTTATCTACAAATTCCCTGGGAGTAACCCCTTCCTCACCGGCCTTTAGCTCAATCTTCTGCCCGTGCTCATCCGTGCCGGTCTGAAAATATACGTCGTATCCGTCTTTTCTCTTAAACCTGGCGATACTGTCAGCCAATACGATCTCATAACTGTTTCCAATATGAGGTTTGCCCGAAGTATAGGCAATCGCTGTTGTAATGTAGTATTTTCCTTTATTCATCCTTTTGCCTCCTCAAACTCCATATTTTTCTGACCTATGACAATGGTGCGCTGTGCGAACCATCCCCATGTTAATAAAAGCCATCTTCTATCTAACGACAGAAGACAGCTTATGTGTGTCGTGATCTCAATACTTCTTGTATTACATTCAGCTATCGCAAAAATATAATGTAAGACTATCACAAACCATTTATGTTGTCAATTACTCCACTGATTTTTTTGGCCAAGCGCCGCAGCTTCGCCGGCCAGAGGCCTTCTGGCCTCCCCTGTTCTCCCCCTCCTACCACTTCTTATAGGGGCAATGGCTCTTCTTCACGGCTGCCCGCAGCTCCACATAGCAGCCGCAGGCCTGACAGGTTCCCGCCTCCAGATAATCACATTCCTTACAGCAGGAAAGCCTGTCCTTGTAAATCTCTTCTGCGGTTTTTGTGTCCTTATCCAAAAGCTCAATATAGCGGTGAAGCTGTTTCATATAAGCTTCTTCATCCATTTCCCGCAGAAGGCATTTATAGCAGCGCCGCTTGTTCTCGGCTTCTTTTTTCATGGATCAGCGAATCTCCAGGCTGACCACGCTGCACGGAGGAATCGTAAAGGATACCCCTCTTTGCGTCACTGTCACAGCCTCAAAAGCCGCTTCCTTCACAGTATCCGGTTCTTCAAAGGTATTATGGGCATGCATCTCGCCGGTCAGGATGGATGCTTTCACCTGCTCCGGCTTTGTCTCCGCCAGCAAAATCTCCACCGGATAGCTTTCCGTTACGGAAAGATTTGCCAGTGTGGCCAATATGCTGCCGTCTTTTTGGAGTGATACGGATTCCTGCAGGGAAGGCACCTTGTTTTCTTCTGTCCCGATGATCTGTTCCCCGGCAAAAGCGCTTTCCAACAGCTCCGCGTCCTGATGTCCCTTATACATGCGGAATACATGATAGGTAGGCGTAAGCAGCATCTTATCCCCTTCCGTAAGAATCACGGACTGCAGCACATTCACCATCTGGGCAATACATGCCATCTTCACGCGGTCACAGTGCTTGTTGAAAATATTCAGGGTAATCGCAGCCACCAGCGCATCTCTCATGGTGCTCTGCTGATACAGGAATCCCGGATTCGTCCCCGGCTCCACATCAAACCAGGTTCCCCACTCATCCACAATCAGGCCAATCGCCTTCTCCGGGTCATACTGATCCATGATCGCACTGTGCATACGGATCAGCTCTTCCATATAGAGCGCCCGATCAAGAGTCTGATACCAGGTCGCCTCGTCAAACTCCGTGGCGCTTCCCTTATTGTCCCATCCGCCCGGATGTACATAATAATGGAGGGAAAGCCCGTCCATAAACCCATGGAATCCCTTGCCCCCGGAGGGCTTTGCATAGCAGGTCTCAAGTACCTTGCCGGTCCAGTTCACATCGTCTACATTGGGGCCTCCGCAAATCTTTTTGATGGGTGCCGCCGAATTGTAATGACGGATATAGGTCTGGTATCTGCGGTAAAGATTGGCATAATACTCCGGCGTCATATTGCCGCCGCAGCCCCAGTTCTCATTGCCCACTCCGAAATAGTCCACCTTCCAGGGCTCTTCGTGACCGTTCGCCTTACGCATGTCCGCCATGGGGGAAACACCGTCAAAGGTCATATATTCCACCCATTCCGACATTTCCTGTACGGTGCCGCTTCCCACATTTCCGTTAATATAGGTTTTGCAGCCTAACTGCTTACACAGCTCAAAAAATTCATGGGTTCCGAAGCTGTTGTCCTCTAAGACGCCGCCCCAATGGGTGTTGATCATTTTTTTGCGGCTTTCCTTGGGGCCGATACCGTCCTTCCAGTGGTATTCATCCGCAAAACAGCCTCCGGGCCAGCGCAGCACCGGAATCTGAATCTCCTTCAGGGCCTCCACCACATCCGTACGCATACCGTTCTTATTGGGAATCCCGGAATTTTCTTTTACATAAAGCCCTTCATAAATACATCTTCCGAGATGCTCCGAAAAATGTCCGTAGATTTCCGGATTGATATGCCCCTTTTTCTTTTTTTCGTTTATATATAATGTTGCCACGAAATATTCCTCCTGTTTTTCCCTGTCTGCTCTCTCAGTCAGTCAAAATTTCAGTTTGCAAGAAACTCCTTCACCCTGCGGTAAACTCCCTCGCCGTCAAGGCCGTATTTCACGATCAGCGCTCCGGCCGAACCGGATTCCCCAAACACGTCATTGATACCGATCCTGCACACCGGCACGGGATGTTTCTCGGATAATACCTCACATACGGCACCTCCTAAGCCCCCGATCACCGTATGCTCCTCGGCGGTTACCACCTTCCCTGTCTTTCCGGCGCTTTTTATAATCAGGTCTTCATCCAGCGGTTTGATGGTATGGATATTAATCACCTCCGCACGGATGCCCTCGGATTCCATTTTCTCTGCCGCCTCCAGGGCTGCTGCCACCATAATTCCAGTGGCCACGATTGTCACGTCACTGCCTTCCTTAAGCAGCACGCCCTTTCCCATCTCAAAATGATAGTCCGCTCTGTCATTGATCACCGGAACCGCCGCGCGCCCGAAGCGCATATAGACAGGCCCCTCATAATCCAGAGCGGCTTTTACGCACTCTCTTGCCTCCACTGCATCTGCAGGGTTTAAGATAGTCATACCGGGAATCGAACGCATCAGGGCAATATCCTCGTTGCATTGATGGGAGGCTCCGTCCTCTCCCACGGTAATTCCCGCATGAGTGGCTCCGATTTTTACATTCAGATGGGGATAACCGATGGAGTTTCTTACCTGCTCAAAGGCCCGTCCTGCCGCAAACATCGCAAAGGTGCTGGCCACCGGAATTTTTCCCGTAAGGGAAAGCCCTGCCGCAATCCCCATCATGTTTGATTCCGCAATCCCGCAGTCAATATGCCGATCCGGAAATTTCTTCTTAAAAACGCCGGTTTTCGTGGCGGCAGCCAGGTCGGCATCCAACACTACCATATTCGGATAGCTTTCTCCAAACTCCGCAAGCGCTTTGCCGTAGGCTTCTCTGGTTGCGATTTTCTTTATTTCTGACATAATGCTTCACCAATCCTTTCCAAATCCGCCATAGCGATCTGATACTCTTCATCATTCGGAGCTTTACCATGCCAGTCTACCTGCCCCTCCATAAAGGAAACCCCTTTCCCCTTCAGGGTGTGGGCGATGATGGCCACAGGCATGCCTTTTGTCCTTCGCGCTTCCTCAAAGGCTGCGCGAATCTGCTCCATATCGTTTCCGTCCTCCAGATTAATTACATGGAAATTGAAGGCTTTAAATTTTTCGTCAATGGGATACGGAGAACAGACCTCATCGATTTTTCCGTCTATCTGCATCCCATTGTTGTCCACGATCACAACAAGATTATCCAATTTGCGGAAACCGGAAAACATGGCTGCCTCCCATACCTGTCCTTCCTCAATCTCCCCGTCCCCAAGCAGGGTATAGACACGGAAATCCTTTCCTGAAAGCTTTGCCCCAAGAGCCATACCGGCGGCGGCGGAGATTCCCTGCCCCAAAGAGCCCGAGGACATATCAACTCCCGGCACATGCTGCAGGCAGGGATGCCCCTGCAGATACGAACCTAAATGGCGCAGCGTAGGCAAATCCTCCACCGGGAAATAGCCGCGGTTTGCCAGTGCAGAGTAAAGGCCGGGCGCGGTATGTCCTTTTGAAAGCACAAACCGATCCCTCTCTTCCATTTGAGGATTTTGGGGATCAATATGCATCTCCTCAAAATAAAGATATGTAAAAATATCTGCCGCCGATAAAGATCCGCCAGGATGGCCGGCCTTTGCACCATGTACTGCTCTAACGATGCCCTTGCGAACTTCATTCGCCTTTTTTTTCAGTTCTAATATATCCATGTTTCCTCTCATTTCTGCCGTTTACACGGCCAATTTAAAGTCACTAACTTCTGATTTTCATGGTAGGTGATTCCGTCTGTTTTGTCAATTGTATTTTAGTAAATTCTATAATATTTTATATTTTAGTAAATATTCTTTTTACTTCAGCAATGCTGTATGCAGCTCATACTCCCCATCCTTCTCATAAACCTTCCTTTCATACACAAACCCCAGCCTTCCCAAAAGTCTCTTCGAGGCCAGATTTCCTTCTTTTACCAGCGCCTGCACCCTGTCAAAAGCAAGCTCCTGCTTTGCATATTCCAGTATGGCGACGCAAACCTCGAATCCATAGCCTCTTTTCTGGTACACGGTTTCAATCACAAATCCCAGCTCCGGAAGCTCGTAGCCCTCTCTTACACTGAGTCCCGCCCTGCCGATCACCCGTCCTCCATCCTTCAGCAGAACGCTCCAAAGACCATATCCGTAGAATCCGTAAATCTGGGCAATATAAGCCTTCATATAAGCCAGCTCCGTCTCCTTTTTCGGAAACAAATTCTCCATATAACGGGTAATATCAGGCTCCTCATAAATCCGGTAAAACGCATCCACATCCTCAAGGGTGCTCTCTCTGACCCGGAGCCTTTGTGTTTCCAGTATATTCCAGGGAATTCCGGCCAGTCTTCTATAAATCTCCTCATAAGAGCGGTACTCCAACGCAAACACATCCTCTATTCCATACCTTACCGCAGGGAATCCCATTCCTTTGTTTTTTTCGTGGTAGAGCCCCGCCAGATACCAGCCCTCCTCCAGATACAAATTGGCTGCCCCGGGCAGATCCGTAATGAGCAGCGTTTCCCCCGGCAGTATCTTTTCCTGATCCCAAAGGCAGTTTTCCCCTTCCGGCCTTTGCAGCCCCACTTCCACCCAGGGAGCCTCCTTTTTTATATTTGCTATAACTTCGGCGCTTCTTTGCTTAAAAATCTCAAAGTAATACTCCGACAGCAAAAAGAGAATATATTTTAGCATTGTAATGTCCTTCCATTTCAGATAGAATAGGTACTATAGCTATTATAATACATCAGCTTAGGAAAGGATATTATCATTATGGTTCAAAATCCTGTTGTTACATTTACAATGGAAAACGGAGACGTGATCAAAGCAGAGCTTTATCCTGACATTGCACCGATCTCTGTGAACAACTTCATCAGCCTGATCAACAAGAATTTCTATGACGGTCTGATCTTTCACCGGGTAATCCGGGGCTTCATGATTCAGGGCGGAGATCCGGAAGGGAGCGGTATGGGAGGCCCGGGCTACAGCATTAAAGGCGAATTCTCGGCCAACGGTGTCCAGAACAACCTCAAACACACAGAAGGTGTTCTCTCCATGGCAAGAAGCATGGCTCCCGACTCTGCAGGATCCCAGTTCTTTATTATGCACAAAAACGCTCCCCACTTGGACGGACAGTATGCCGCTTTCGGAAAGGTAATCGAAGGTCAGGACGTGGTAAACAAAATCGCTGAAACCGCTACCGATTATTCCGACAGGCCGCTTACAGAGCAGATCATGCAGAAGGTTAGCGTGGAATGCTTCGGGGTAGATTATCCCGAACCGGAGAAGCTTTAACAAAAACCCATTATCTTCCCAGTCATGACCTGGAAGATAATGGGTTTTTGTTAATATAAGAATGCGCCATCAGGTTCTGAGCATGTCCCTCATGCTCATTCATATTTTGTTCATATTTATTTCAAAAAAACTTAATTACCATTACATTCTTTAGACATTTCTATATCCTATACTAACATCATCAGATACAGCTAAGCAAGCAGAATTAAATCAAATTGCCAACCTCAAAGTAACTGATTTATTAATAACTTTTTCATAATAAATGCCAGGTAAGCGAAAGCTTATCTGGCATCCTCCCTTTTTAGAGACAATTTTCAGGCCAAATTTTCATCTGCCCGACAGGCACACTAAAAACGGCTTACTATAAAGCAAGCCGTTTTTGTCATATCTCTGCTTATTCTCAAGCTTTCCCTTCTGAGCCAAGCACTGTGGTAATCTTATGGGCTACTACGTCCTTTACATAAGCACGTGCGTCTGTCAGATACTGTCTGGGATCAAAGTGATCAGGATGAGCAAACATATGCTCTCTGATACCTGCCGTAAGGCCAAGACGCAGATCAGAGTCAATGTTAATCTTACATACGGCAGACTTGGCAGCCTGACGGAGCATATCCTCAGGGATACCGATCGCATCGTCGAGCTTACCGCCGTTCGCGTTAATAATATCTACATACTTGGGAACTACCGAAGATGCCCCGTGAAGTACAATCGGGAATCCGGGAAGTCTTCTGGTTACTTCTTCCAGAATGTCAAAGCGGAGCTGAGGCTTCTGGCCGGGTTTGAATTTGTATGCGCCATGGCTTGTTCCGATTGCAATTGCAAGGGAATCAACGCCTGTCCTGTTCACAAAATCCTCAACCTGATCAGGCTGTGTATAGGATTCAGAACCATGCTCAACCTTAACGTCATCCTCAACGCCTGCCAATGTTCCAAGCTCAGCCTCTACAACAACGCCTCTTTCATGTGCGTAGTCAGCAACCTTCTTGGAAACTGCAATGTTGTCCTCGTAAGAAAGGGAGGAACCATCAATCATAACTGATGTAAAGCCGCCGTCAATACACTGCTTGCAGATTTCAAAGTCCCCGCCGTGATCCAGATGAAGGGCAATGGGAATGTTGGTCTCTTCCAGAGCCGCCTTTACAAGGTGTACCAGATAAGCATGCTTTGCATACTTTCTTGCACCTGAGGAACACTGAAGGATAATAGGAGATTTCAGCTCGTCAGCAGCTTCTGTGATAGCCTGTACGATCTCCATGTTGTTAACATTGAAGGCGCCAATTGCGTATCCGCCTTCATATGCCTTTTTGAACATTTCTGTGGTTGTTACTAATGGCATTTTTACTCATCCTTTCTTTATTTGAATTTAAAAAGTAAAGCAACAATATCTTTCGTCTCATTATAACAGATTCTGGATAAATTGCAAAGACCTGCTTTATTTGTTTTATCCGGGTATTCTTATACTAAGCGCCTGCTTCTGATTCGTAATTTCCACATTTTTGTGCTCCCCGCCGAACTCCCCGTCCAAGGTCCAGGCAATCCTTTCCTCTGAGCTGATGCGCAGCGCGCTGGTTTTAAAGCAGTACATGCAATCCGTGTTTATATTGCGGTTGATTAGCGCCGCCATAATCAGATTCAGTTCCATAGGGCTATTCGGCCTCCTGATCAGAGTAACCTCAAATTCCCCGTCGTCAAGCTGCACATATTTCCCCGTAATTCTCTTAAAGCCTCCTACCGAAGTAGAATTTGTAATCATTCCAAAAAGGAATTCTCCTTCCAGGGAAAGCTCCCTGCTCTCCACCTTTATTCTGTATGCCTTAACAGATGCAAGCCTGCGCATTCCCTCCAGGATGTATGCCATATGCCCCAGAACATTCTTGACATCCTGAGAGGTCTCATAAGAGACCTCCGTAAAAATTCCGAATGCCGCTATATACACAAAGATGTCGTCATTAAAGGTTCCGATGTCGCACTTAAAGGTTCTTCCCTTCACAATCATCTGCGCGGCATCGATCATATTTCTGGGAATATGAAGGCTGTTTGCAAAATCATTGGTGCTTCCGGCCGGCACATAGCCGATAGGAATCCTTCTCTCACACTGCATCATTCCGGTTACCACCTCGTCCAGCGTGCCATCCCCTCCGCTGCAGACAACCATGTCATAATACCCTGTTTTTCGCTCTGTCACCGCTTTGACGCCGTCTCCCCTGGACTGGGTGGGATAAGCAGTCACCTCATAATCGGCCTTTGCGAATATATCGATAATATCCAACAGATTGCTTCTGATTTTTGCCTTACCGGCTCTGGGATTATAGATGAAAAGTATTTTTTTCTTTTCCATCGCAATACTCCTGAAAGCTTTTCTCATGATCCGCACCGTAAATGTACGGTTAATTACGGTCAATCATACCAAAAGAGCAAAGCATTTATCTTTCATGCCTTGCTCCGTTTATTTTCTACATTTTAATGTTTACTGCCGCTTAAATACTCTTCAATGGACTGTATTGCCTGCTGTTCATCCTTTCCGTCTGCCGAAACCGTTACGGATTCTCCTGAGTCAAGGGCAAGACTCATCATGCCCATGATGCTTTTTGCATTGACCTTTCTTCCCTCTGACATAATATAAACAGAGCTTTCGTGCTGGCTTGCCACCTGCACCAGCATTGCCACCGGTCTGGCCTCCAATCCACCATTTAATTGGATTTTAATAGATTTTTCAATCATAATAATAACTCCTCCCTTATCCCTTAATCCTTTCAGCCATCTCGCTGAGCTTTCGTAATCTATGATTTACACCGGATTTACCCACCGGCGGATCAAGGTACTTACCTAATTCCTGCAGTGAGCTTTCGGGATATTCCAGCCTGATCTGTGCCATCTGTCTTAAATTATCCGGCAGATTGGACAGCCCATAGCTCTTTTGCAGCAACAGAATATCTTCAATTTGTTTATTGGCTGCTTTGACCATTTTGGTAATATTAGCCGCCTCACAATTAACCTGCCTGTTCACCGAATTGCGGACCTCTTTTTCCACCCGGAGATTCTCAAGCAGCATCAATGAGACATGGGCCCCCATTACATTCAAAATGTCAACAATCCCTGCTCCCTCTTTCAGATAAACCACATAGTACTTTTTACGCCTGACTATTTTGGCCTCAATCTCAAAGCTGCAGATTACCTGCTGTATCTGCCTGGCCTGGACTTCGTATTCACATACAAACTCCAAATGATAGCCTTTTTGGGGATTGCTCATGGATCCGATACACAAAAAAGCGCCCCGCAGAAAAGCCCGTCTGCAGCAGCTATTTCTGATGAGTAATGGACTGATTTCCTCCGAAAGCCTGTGCAAAACACCATTCTCATCCAAGACCTTAATCGCCTGTAGTACCTTATCAGCATTAACATTAATAATAAATGTTTTTTTTGATAATGTAAAGTATTTTCTCGAAACGAATAAATTTTCGGACAATAAGATGATTTTTCTTTTCCCGTCCTCCGGCTGATCGATCCGGCAGCCAAAATGGATCATTGCGGCCAGCTCCGCCAACTGGCAATGTCTGGAATCCGGAACTACCTTTTCTAATTCTCCCTTTACTTCTGATGAAAACGACATATCTACACAGTCCTTCCAGGCTGCCTCTACGATAACAGTCCCAGCCAATTTTCCCGGCGCAAAAGCCTCTATACGCCTTGTCCCACATCCCTGTGAGCAATCTTGATACCATATCTGCTCTTGCTCCTGGTATGGCATTTCATACGCTCATACAGCTCGTTTGCCAGCGTCACGCTTCTGTGCTTTCCTCCGGTGCAGCCGATCCCGATCACAAGCTGGTATTTTCCTTCCTTGATATAGTTCGGGATCAAAAACTCCACCATATCCGCCAGCTTTTCAATAAAAACATGGGCCTCGGCAAAGCCCATCACATAATCCTGAACCTCCCTGTCGTTTCCTGTCAGGTGCTTCAATTCATCAATATAAAACGGATTGGGCAAAAACCTCACATCAAAAACCAGGTCTGCATCTGCCGGAATTCCATGCTTAAAGCCAAAGGACAGAACCGTCACCATCAAGTTATTATATTCTTCATTCTGCAGAAAAATACGCTCCAGCTCCTCCTTAAGCTCCCTGGTCAGGAGATTGGAGGTGTCGATCACGTAATCCGACTTTCTTCTGATATTATCCAGAATTTCTCTCTCTTTTGTAATCCCGTTTTCGATCCGCCCGTTAGGGGAAAGCGGATGAACGCGCCGTGTCTCTTTATATCGTTTAAGAAGCGTCCTGTCATTTGCCTCCATAAAAAGAATCTCAAAAGTATATCCGTTATCTCTTAGCTTTTCCAGGGCCTTCTGTGCGCCGGCAAAGGCCTGGTCTGCACGTACATCCAGCCCCAGCGCGACCTTGGTCACTTCGCCGCCGGGGGCGGCGATCAACTCCACGAATTTTTCAATCAGCGAAACCGGAAGATTGTCCACACAATAAAACCCGGCATCCTCCAGCATCCTCAGCGCCGTACTCTTGCCGCTGCCGCTCATACCCGTTACTACCACAAACCGCATGTGCTTCCTCCTCAAAAGTCCCCTAAAAGGATCACTTCTGTCTCCAACATAATTCCCGTATCTTCTCTTACTCTTTTCTGTACTTCCCGTATCACCGCGGCAATATCTCCTGCCGTGGCAGCTCCCGTGTTTATCACAAACCCGCAGTGCTTTTCCGAAACCTGAGCGCCGCCCACGCGGTAGCCCTTCAGCCCTGCCTCCATGATCAGCTTCCCTGCAAAAAAGCCTTCCGGCCTTTTAAAGGTGCTGCCCGCGCTTGCATATTCGAGAGGCTGCTTTTCCTTTCTTTTTCGGGCAAGCTCCTCCATACGGGCACGGATCTCACCTTTATCCCCCGGCCTGAGCGCAAACACTGTCTCCAACACGGTCAATTGCTTTTTCTTAATAATACTGGTCCGGTAGCCAAACTCCATGGCATCGTTTTCGATTACGGAAATTTCCCCGCATTCGTCTATCACCCTTACCTGTTTGGCTACCTGCTTTATTTCCCCGCCGTAGGCGCCTGCGTTCATGACCATGGCTCCGCCCACCGTGCCAGGTATTCCCGAGGCAAACTCCAATCCCGTCAGAGCGTTTTCCAGTGCATAGCCTGCTGCCCTGGAAAGAAGAGCTCCCGCCTCTGCTCTGATTCCGTCTTCCTCCACTTTAATTCCGTTCATTTTACTTCCGATCTGAAGCATCACACCGGGGTAGCCCCCATCTCCTACCAGCAGGTTGCTTCCGTTTCCCAAAATGAAATAAGGAATCCCATTTTCTTTAAAATAAGGAAGAAGCGCTCCCAACTGATCCACACTCCCAATCCGAACCAGGCACTTTGCCTTTCCGCCTGCCCGGAAGGTAGTATGCCTGGACATAGGTTCATCTACTAAAATATCCTCCCCGGGTACGTACTTTTTTATAAAGTCTAATACAAATGAACTGATTATTTCCACTTTACCTCCACCTGCCATTTGGGGTTCACATCATTATTTTTTTACGGCATCCAACGCCAGCTTAGCCGCGCCATAAATCCCCGCATCATTTCCCAGGGTGGCAAGCACAAATCTGGCATTGCGGCTTCCATGGAAAACATTTTTCTCATAGTGCGGCCTGATATAGTCGATCAGGATCTCTCCTGCCTTTGAAACGCCTCCGCCAATCAAAATGGTGTCCGGATTAACCACTCCGGCAATCACCGACAAGCTGTCCCCTAAGTATTTGCCGAATTCCTCCGCCACCTCTATGGCAAGGGCATCTTTTTTCTTGACGGCATCAAAAACGGTCTTGGCAGAAACCTCGCCCTCTCTGAGAATACTTTCCCTGTCGCTCTGCGCAAGCTTCCTGTTGGCCAGCCTTGTAATACCGGTTGCGGAAGCATATTGCTCTAGGCATCCCTTATTGCCGCAATTACAGCTTTCTTCCTCTTTATCCTCTACATGAATGTGTCCGATCTCTCCGCCCGCTCCCACAGCGCCTGTCAGAACTCTTCCGCCTGTAATGATTCCGCCTCCTACGCCTGTGCCGAGAGTCACGGCGATCATATTACTGCTGCCCTGGCCTCCGCCCTTCCACATTTCCCCAAGGGCCGCCACATTCGCGTCGTTTCCTGCCATAACCGGCAGGCCCAGAATCTCTTCCAGCGTATCCTTTATGCTGAACTTTCCCCAGCCAAGATTCACTGCCATGTGTATCACTCCGCCCTCGTCAACAGGGCCGGGAGCGCCTGCGCCTACTCCGACCACTTCCTCTGCCGCCATGTTCCTTTCGCTGATCTTGTCCTGGATACTCTTTGCAATATCCGGCAATATCTTAGAGCCCGACTCCTCTGTGCGGGTAGGAATTTCCCATTTCTCAAGAATATTTCCCTCCACGTCAAAAAGGCCCAGCTTTACCGTCGTACCGCCAATATCAACCCCAAAAACATAATTACTCATAAACTTACCCTCTCTTTATCTTTATTTTTGTTCTTTAAATTTATGCAATAAATTTTTTATGCAATAAATTTTTTATGCAATAAATTTTTTATGCAATAAATTTTTTTGCATTAGAATTTTTCTTTTGCTCCGCAAAGCCTGTGCGGCTTTCCTACAGGTCATCCTCGTCCTCATCCCGTCTTTTCGCCAGCGACTCCTGCACTCTTCTGTACAGCTCCTGCGCCGCATTGTAGCCCATCTTTTTCTGCCTGTGGTTGATCGCCGCGGATTCGCAGATAATTGCCAGATTCCGGCCCGGCCGAATGGGAATATTGTGGCACACCACCTTGTTCCCTAAGTATTCCGTATACTCCTCCTCCAGCCCCAGTCTGTCATATTCCTTTTCTTTATCCCAGTCCTCCAGGCAGATGACCAGATCAATATTTTGGGTATCCTTCACGTTTGACACACCAAACAATGTTTTCACATCCACAATCCCGATACCGCGAAGCTCTATGAAATGCTTGGTGATGTCCGGCGCTGATCCCACCAGCGTATCATCGCTGACCTTCCTGATCTCCACCGCGTCGTCCGCTACCAGACGGTGGCCTCTCTGAATCAGCTCCAGGGCCGCCTCAGATTTTCCGATTCCGCTCTCTCCTGTAATCAGGACGCCTTCCCCGTAAATATCCACCAGCACGCCGTGAACGGAAATACAGGGGGCCAGCTTTACATTCAGCCACCTGATTATCTCTGCCATAAAAGCGGAGGTTGCCTTTTTGGTCATCAAAAGCGGGACCTTGTGTTCCAATGCAATCTCCATAAAAAGATCATTGGGCCGCAGTTCCCTGCAAAAAACAAATGCCGGCATCTCGCTGGAAAGAAGACGTGTATAGATTTCCCTCTGTCTCTCCTGCGGAAGCGACCCCATATAAGTATATTCCACAAAGCCGATAATCTGAAGTCTGGTGGCCTCAAAATGCTCAAAATAACCTGCAAGCTGAAGCGCAGGCCTGTTTATATCCGGCTGCTTGATCTTTATTTTTGATAAATCCAGCTCCGGCGTCAGATTGATCAGCTTCATTTTTTCAATGATCTGCTCCAGTTTAATGCTTGCCATAACCTACCCTCTTTTCTTTTCAACAGATCAGCTCCCGCCAAACTGTTCATTCTTTCTTTCAGTCTAACACAAAAACGCCCCGACCTCAATGGTCACTCCTGCCCGGTGTGAAAGAAATCATAGATTCCCTGGGCCACAGACAAAGGGATCTCATCCACCCCGGCCAGGGTATCCACCTCAGCGTTTTTAATTTCCTCGATGGATTTAAATCTGCGCATGAGAGCCTTTCTTCTGGAGGGCCCTACCCCCGGGATTTCATCCAGCACAGATTTCACCTGCGCCTTGGATCTTAAGGACCGGTGATACTCAATGGCAAAGCGGTGAGCCTCGTCCTGAACCCTCGTAATCAGCTTAAAGCCCTCGCTGCCCCTGTCAATTTCTATCTCCTTATTATTATAGTACAATCCTCTGGTATTATGATTGTCATCCTTCACCATCCCGCAGACCGGAATATCCAGCTTCAGCTCCTTCAGAACCTGAAGGGCGATATTTACCTGTCCCTTGCCGCCGTCCATAAGCAGCAGATCCGGAAATTTGGTAAAGCTTCCAAACTCGTTCTCCAGCTCTTTGTGCTCCAGCTCCTTCTGCTCCTCCATTCCATGCAGAAATCTTCTGGTAAGCACTTCTTTCATACAGGCATAATCATCCGGCCCCGAAACTGTCTTGATGCGGAATTTCCGGTAATCGCTGCGCTTGGGTTTTCCTTTCTCGTAGACAATCATAGAGCCCACATTGGCAAACCCGCTGATATTGGAAATGTCATAGGCCTCCATCCGGTTTACCTGTTCCAGACTCAAAAGCCCCGCGATCTCTTTTACTGCGCCAATGGTTCTGCCCTCCTCACGCCTAATGCGCTCCTTATCCTGGCTGAGCACCAGCATGGCATTCTTGGCTGCCAGCTCTACCAGCTTTTCCTTGTACCCGATCTTCGGAACCTTTATATAAACTCTGCTTCCCTTTCTCCTGGTCAGCCACTGTTCGATTACCGCTATGTCCTCAATTTCCTCCTGAAGCATCAGCTCCCTGGGAATAAAAGGGGTTCCCGCATAGAACTGTTTCACAAAGTCCAGCAGAATCTGCGCCCCTGAAGTTTCTGCCACATGCATCATATAAAAATGCTCTCTCCCGATCAGCTTGCCGTCCCGGACAAAAAACACCTGGACCACCGCATCCCTGCCGTCGCAGGCCAGAGCGATAATATCCTTATCCTCTCCGTCGCTGTCCGTAATTTTCTGCTTTGTGGCAATTTGCTTCACACTGTTATGCAGATCCCTGTAGCGGATCGCATCCTCAAATTCAAGGGCCTGCGAAGCCTTCTGCATGTTTTCCTCCAATTCCTTCAGCGTTTCCTGATAGCTGCCGTTTAAAAAGTCCAGGGCCTTTTTTACCTGCTGCTGATATTCCTCCTGAGAAATGCTTTCCTGGCAGGGCGCCGTACACTGCTTAATGTGATAATTCAGACAGGCCCGGCCGTTGCCGCATTCCTTGGGAAGATTCTTATTGCAGGTACGCAGCCTGTACAGCTTATTGATCAGGTCGATCGTATCCTTCACCGCCGCAGCACTGGAATAAGGCCCGAAATATCTGGATTTGTCTTTTTTCATTTGTCTGGAAAACAATACCCTGGGGTAGCTTTCCCCCATTGTAACCTTAATATAAGGATAAGTCTTATCGTCCTTGAGCAGCGTATTATATTTCGGACTGTGCTCCTTAATCAGATTATTCTCCAGAACCAAAGCTTCCAGCTCCGAATCTGTGACAATGTATTCAAAGCGGCTGATCAGGGACACCATTTTGTCGATCTGCGGCCCTCTTCCTATATTCTTGCGAAAGTAAGATCTGACCCGGCTATGGAGATTTACCGCCTTGCCCACATAAATAATCTGATCCAATTCATCATGCATAATGTAAACTCCCGGGCTGTTGGGGAGTTTCTTTAATTCTTCCTGAATATCAAACATACCATGCTCCTGATTTTGCTTTTTCTGCCCAAAACAGTGTACGCGGATCCTGCCAAATGCTTCTACACCAATACGGACATCATTATGATGAAGCTTTCACTTCTCTAATGATGTCCGTTTCATTAAGCATAAGGGTAACTGTACCGCATCTGATTCGTTTCTTTCATATCATGTGTCAGCCAAAGAAATCCGAGGATGCATTCGAAAAGCGGCCTGTCGCCGTGTTCTGCCTCTCCGGCTCGTTTTCTGCTTTGCTCCCGGCGTCTTCATCCTGCGAAGTATTTCCGCAGTCTTCCCCGTCCGGTCTTTCCTGCGTCTGGCTTTCGTCTGCCAGCTTTTGGGCGTCAGCGCTTGCTACTTCGACCTTTTCCCCATCATCAGAACCGCTCTCTGCCAGCGCCTTTTGGTCAGGCTGCGTATCTGCCTGTTCCTTTTTCTCCTCTTCCGGCTCCGGGATTCCCTTTTCCTGGCGGTAAATCTTCATAAATTCCTTGCCGCTGATGGTTTCTTTCTCGATCAGGTGGGCGGCCAGCTTATCCATCACTTCCCGGTTCCCGGCAAGAAGCTCCTTCGCCTCGTCATAACACTGCTTCAGAGTCTCCATCACTTCCGTATCTACGTCCGAAGCCGTCCTGTCGCTGCAGGTCAGCCTTGCTCCGCCTCCCAGATACTCACTTTCTATGGTGGCGAGTCCCATAAGCCCAAACCGCTTACTCATTCCGAACCGGGTAACCATATTTGTTGCTATGTTAGTGGCCTGTTCAATATCATTGGCGGCTCCGGTGGTAACATTGCCAAATATGATTTCCTCTGCTGCACGGCCTCCTAACAGGCTTACCAGTCTGTCGTGGAGCTCCCCTTCCGTCTGTAGATATTTCTCCTCCTCCGGCACATGCATGACATAGCCAAGGGCTCCCATAGTTCTTGGAACAATGGTAATCTTCTGCACCGGTTCCGAATTTTTCTGCAAAGCGCTGATCAGAGCATGGCCCACCTCATGATAGGATACGATCTTGCGTTCCTCCTTGCTCATAATGCGGTCTTTCTTTTCCTTGCCCACCAGCACCTGTTCCACTGCGTCAAACAAATCCTTTTGTGTCACATATTCTCTGCCATGCTGTACCGCATTGATTGCCGCCTCATTAATCATATTGGCCAGATCCGCCCCCACGGCTCCGCTGGTTGCAAGGGCGATTGCATCCAAATCCACACTTTCATCCAGATGGACATCCTTGGCATGTACCTTCAGAATCTCCACCCTTCCTTTCAGATCCGGTTTATCCACAATAATTCTTCTGTCAAAACGGCCCGGACGCAAAAGCGCCTTATCCAGTATCTCCGGACGGTTGGTTGCCCCCAGTACCAGAATTCCCTTGGAGGTATCAAAGCCATCCATTTCCGACAAAAGCTGATTCAGGGTCTGCTCCCGCTCTTCGTTGCCGCCGCCATATTTATTATCGCGGCTGCGCCCGATGGCATCTATTTCATCGATAAAGATAATACAGGGTGCATTCTTGGTGGCATCCTTAAACAAATCCCTGACCCTGGAGGCTCCCACGCCTACATACAGTTCTATAAAGTCGGAACCTGACAGGGAAAAGAAGGGCACCTTTGCTTCCCCGGCTACCGCCTTGGCAAGGAGCGTTTTGCCCGTTCCGGGAGGGCCTACCAGAAGAGCCCCCTTGGGAAGCTTGGCTCCGATCTTTACGTATTTGCCCGGATTGTGCAGGAAATCCACTACCTCCTGCAAAGATTCCTTGGCCTCGTCCTCCCCCGCCACATCCTTAAAGGTAATGCCCGTTTCCCGCTGCACGTACACCTTGGCATTGCTCTTACCAACGCCCATGGGGCCGCCCCCCTTTGACATCTTACGAAACAAAAGGCTTAAGAGCCCCCACATGAGAATAAACGGGAATACATAAGAAAGTAAAAAGCTGATGATTGTGCTGGTGCCGTCCGCCACCTGGCCCTTTACCTCCACATTACCGGCAAGAAGGCGGTTCGTCAGCGTATCGTCATCCTCAATCTTACCCGTATAGTAGCTTATGGCGGGATTGATTCCGTACATGTACAGAATCGGGGACTGATTCACGCTCTCCGACTGGGGCTGGATATAGACTCTGTCCGCGCCGATCACCACCGACTCTATCTTTCCCTCCTCCAGCATCTGGATGAACTCGTTATAGGAAATCTCCTGCTCCGAATCCCCTGTAATCAGTTTAACAAAAGAACTGACTAAAAGAAGCGACAAAAGTGCCGCTATGATGAACATGATAATATTTTGTCTTCTTGGATCCCTTCCGGATCCGCCGGGGCCGCCGGAACCATTGCCGCCGTTTCCGCCTGAGCTGCCTGAACCGCCCGGGCCGCCCTCGTATTGATTTAAATTATTTTCACTCATGCTTTCGCTCCATCTGTTTTTCTATAAAAAGTCCGGCTGCCCGGGTTTTTACGTTCTCTTCCATTATAGTGACTGGAAATCCATAAATCAATAATAAGATTGTGAATTTATCCGTTTATTATATAAAACTTTTCTAAAATAATTAAGTCATTTTGGTTTTAACAGTAGATTTTTTGTTCCTGTTCATTGTATAATAGAAATGATTTGTTTCACAATTGGAGGGTATACTATGGCAGTAAAATATGTTTTTGTAACAGGCGGTGTTGTATCCGGTTTAGGCAAGGGAATCACGGCCGCTTCTTTGGGCAGACTGTTAAAAGCCAGGGGTTATAAGGTCACCATGCAGAAATTTGACCCCTATATTAATATTGATCCGGGAACCATGAACCCCATCCAGCACGGTGAGGTTTTTGTCACAGAGGACGGAACGGAAACGGATCTGGATCTCGGACATTACGAGCGTTTCATTGATGAAAATCTGGACAAGAACTCGAACGTGACTACCGGGAAAATTTACTGGAGCGTACTCCAGAAGGAGCGCCGCGGCGATTACGGCGGCGGTACGGTTCAGGTAATTCCTCATATTACCAACGAAATCAAAAGCCGGTTTTACCGCAACTTTACCGACGGGGAGACCAGAATTGCCATCATTGAGGTGGGAGGCACCGTAGGCGATATTGAAAGCCAGCCCTTTCTGGAATCTCTCAGGCAGTTCCAGCACGAGGTGGGGCATGATAATGCCATTCTTATTCATGTGACCCTGATTCCCTATCTGAAGGCCTCCCAGGAGATGAAGACAAAGCCCACACAGGCCAGTGTCAAAGAGCTTCAGGGAATGGGTATCCAGCCTGACATTATTGTCTGCCGCAGCGAATATGCGCTGAACCAGGGAATTAAGGACAAAATTGCTCTTTTCTGCAATGTGCCCAACAACCACGTACTGCAGAATCTGGATGTGGAGTACCTTTATGAGGCTCCTCTTGCCATGGAAAACGAACATTTAGCCCAGGTCGCCTGCGAATGCCTGAAGCTGGACTGCCCTGAGCCGGATCTTGCCGACTGGCGCGCAATGGTGGAATCTCTGCGTACCCCTAAAGGGGAGGTGACCATCGCAATTGTCGGCAAATATGTACAGCTCCACGACGCCTACATCAGCGTGGTGGAGGCGCTGAAGCACGGCGGTATTTCCAACCTTGTGACCGTCAACATCAAGTGGATTAATTCAGAAAATGTCACTGAGGAAACGGCGGAAACCCTCCTCGGAGATGTAAACGGCATCCTCGTTCCCGGCGGCTTCGGCCCCAGAGGAATTGACGGAAAAATCTGCGCCATTACTTACGCGCGCACTCACAGCATTCCGTTTTTGGGGCTTTGCCTGGGTATGCAGCTTTCCATTGTGGAGTTCGCACGCAATGTGGCCGGCTTTAATGACGCTCACAGCATTGAGCTTGATCCCTCTACCACCCATCCCGTTATCGCACTTATGCCTGACCAGAACGGCGTGGAGGATATTGGCGGAACTCTGCGGCTCGGCTCCTATCCCTGCGTACTGGACAAGTCCTCCAAGGCATATGCGCTTTATGGAGAAGAGACCATTCATGAGCGGCACCGGCACCGCTATGAGGTAAACAACGATTTCCGCTCGGCCTTAACAGAGCACGGCATGAAGCTTTCCGGCCTTTCTCCGGACGGCCGAATCGTGGAAATGTGCGAGCTTTCCTCTCATCCCTTTTTCCTTGCAACCCAGGGACATCCGGAGCTGAAGTCCAGACCCAACAGACCCCATCCTCTCTTTAAAGGGTTTGTAAAGGCCGCTGTTGAACACGAAAGCAGGAAATAAGCGAAAAAACGTGTCGTTCGGCACACATTTTAAGGGTACATGGATTCCATGTACCCTTTTCATTCACAGATCATTTTATCAGTTGTAACCGCCTTTGATTCTCAATGGAACAGCCTTGTCACCAGGGATTCCTGATCCATTTGCCTTCTCAGCATCAGATTCTTGTATTGGCTGAGAAGCTCTTCTTTCTTTTTCTCAGAAATTGCCTTGGGCATATCCAAATCTTCCAGACGGCTTCTGGAGCTGAGCTGCTCTAAAGACGCGGATGTATTATAATTGTAAGCATGCTCCAAACGATTGGCGGATGCCCCGATACCGCCCCTCTGACTTGCCACCTTGCTCATCGCTTTGTCAATTGCATCCAAATTGAAATTGTCCTTGGTCACATCTAAATCTGCGATTCCAAGCTGTTCCAATGTGGAGTTTGCCATTTTGATCGACATGCCTGTTCCGTCAGGATTGATTGCCAGATTCAGATCTGCCATGCTTCCGTCAAGCAGCTTCTGTTCATTAAACACTGTGTTTTTGGCCTGCTGCTGGATCCCCTCCTTGAGCTGGTCGATTTCGGTCTGATACATTTCTCTGTCAGAAGCTGAGTTTAAGCCATTCATAGACCTTATCCCCAACTCACGAATCCGCTGCAGATAATCCATAATGCCATCCAGCGCACCGTCTGCTACATTCAGAGCCCCAATACCATCCTGGGCATTGCCGGCCGCTACACTCAGTCCGTTCTCCTGCCTCTGGAGCTTTTGCCCAATGGCAAGCCCCGCCGCATCATCCGCCGCCGTATTAATCCGTTTCCCGCTGGCAATATGAGAATAGGATTGATAAAGGCCGCTGCCTATTGTCATAGAACTCATCGCGTTACCTCCTTCCTTGATATTCTGTTCTTTGCTTCTATATTATATAGCGTATGAAAAAATATTTCAATTGTTTTCATTGGTGTGCCACATCCTTAAATCCCTCTTTCAGGGTTTCTCCCCTGAAAATACCCTCCTCCTGCTTAAGCGGGGCAGCCGGGAAATCCAGATAGCCCGTCCGATCCCCCTGGGCAGGGTAATAAAAGGTATAGCCGTTAAGCTCATAGCCTATTGTCTCAAAATTCTCGTAATCCTTCTGCTTTAATAAGTACTTTGCCGTCAACCCACTGCCGGTTTCCACGGTAAACGCCGCCAGCTTATATACCCCGATCAGCAAAAGGGCAATGTAATAAATCCGGAACCGATCCAGATGAGGGCTGATCAAAAGATACAAATGCCCCCACACCAAAGCCGGGCTCATCCAGAGAAAGACACATCCATACCGAATCAGAGGCGCGCTCAAAAGCCAAAACAAAAAGCAAACCCCTAAAATCCCCTCCACGAATAAATAATCCCGCATCTCCCTTTTTCTTTTCAGGGCTGCATAGACTGTTAAAAGCATTAAAACCAAAATTCCGCTCAGCGCCATAATCAAAAATACCCGGTCCGTCCCATCCAGATTCCTCGCCCATTGCAAAAGCCAGGACCTTATCGGCTCATCATATCTTTCCACATCGCTGTAGCCTCTGCCCCACACCTGTATCTCCCTGGCATCATATTCCGCCATTCCCTTTGGGATCTTAAAATCAAAGGGAAACAAGTCTATGGCTGTAAAAGGATAAACCAGCCACCCGGAAAGAATCACGTTTCTGACAAAAAAGGGAAACGCCGTCAAAAAACCAAGTCCTAAAAAAGCCACCGTTTCCTTTTTCCGTTTTTCCTTTATCATCATAACCGCCGGCTTCAGGGTGAGAAGAAGGATCAGGGCTCCCGAAAGCTTAACCGTCAGCACTACCACGGAAAGAACGCACAGACAGGCAAAGGGCAGATAGGATTGCTCCTTTCTCTCTGCCAGATCCAGCCATCGGATTACGATATAGAGCACCAGCAGGACCATAAAATAGTCGGAAGCGGGCGATACCATCTCATCAAATATATTGAGCAAATAATAAATTCCGATAAGCCTTGCGAAATCTGAAAGCACAGGCTTTCTGCCCCTGCAGAATATCCGCATTTCCCCGCAGACCAGCGCCAGAAGTAGACTTAAAAATCCCGCACACACATGATAAGACTGACCGCCCAGAAAGGCCATACTGTAAAGGGCGGAGAGACAGAACGCCGCGCTGTTATAGGCAAGCCTGCTATGAATATTGCCCAGCCCCGGCACGACTCCATACTCTTCAATCCAGCGGATGCTCTGGGCATGATAAAGTCCCGTATCATAATGAATCAGCCCCGTAGACGCCCCATATGCAAACAGCAAAAACAAAAAGACTATGCCGGCTGCTTTTAGCGGCGTGAGTGTTAATCGGACCAAGCGGAAGTGCTTCGACAGCTCTGTTCTGTAAACCATAATGCATGCAAAACACAGAATCAGCAAAACCAGGTTTGCCCCAAATCCGACCTTCCAAAAGATACTGAAAAACTGTGAGTAAACCGTAACTACGCCTGTTCCCGCAAACAAATAGTCCGTTTCCTTAAAAGCCAAGCATCCTCCCCTGCCTGAAATCGCCCTGACACAGGCAAATCCCGTCACATAGCAGGTAAACAGCATATAAAGCCATATCAATATAATTGCAAGCATTTATTTATTCCTGTTTTCTTTGTATTCCTTGCAGCCTATTCCGGCGATTTCCCTTAAGTCGGCGTCCATCATCATAGACACCAGCCCCCTGAAATCCACTTTTCTTTTCCAGCCAAGACATTTCTCTGCTTTGGCCGGATTTCCCCATAGAAATTCCACTTCGGCCGGACGATAATATTCCGGATTAACATCTACCAGCAGTCTGCCGCTTTCACTGTCGTATCCCTTTTCGTGGACGCCTGTACCTTCCCATCTGAGCCCGATCCCCAACTGGCCGAATGCAACCTCCACAAATTCCCTGACCGTATGAGTTTCATTGGTGGCAAGTACATAATCGTCCGCCTTATCCTGCTGCAGCATTCTCCACATGCCTTCCACATAATCCCCCGCAAAGCCCCAGTCTCTCTTGGCATTCATATTGCCCAGGGAAAGCTTCTCCTGCTTTCCCGCTATGATATTGGCAATCGCAAGCGTAACCTTCCTGGTGACAAAATTTTCACCGCGCCGGGGAGATTCATGATTGAACAGAATACCATTGCAGGCAAACATATTGTAAGATTCTCTGTAATTCACCGTAATCCAATATGAATAGAGCTTGGCCACGCCATAAGGGCTTTTGGGATAAAAGGGAGTCGCCTCACTTTGGGGCGCTGTTTCCGGCAGTCCTCCGAAAAGCTCAGAGGTGGACGCCTGGTAATACCTGCTGTTCCCTCCATTTACCCGTATTGCCTCCAGAAGCTTCAAAGTGCTGACTCCGGTAGCCTCCGCCGTATATTCCGGCACCTCAAAGGAGACGCCTACATGGGACTGCGCCGCCAGATTATAGACTTCTGTGGGACGAATCTCCGCCACCAGCCTCATCAGATTGCTGGAATCCGTGGTATCCGCAAAATGAAGGAAAAATTTAACCCTGTTATAATTTGACTTTAAAATATGGTCAATACGGGAGGTATTGCTGATGCTGTGTCTCCGGATCAGTCCATGAACCTCATACCCCTTTTCCAGCAAAAACTCGGCCAAATAAGAACCATCCTGCCCCGTTATTCCTGTGATCAATGCTACCTTCTGCATAATAATTTTCCTGCCTTTCTCTGAACTGTCGCTTATAAACTTCAGACACTTTATAAGCGATTTGATTTTTGTCTTTAATAAATATTCCCTATAAGCAATGCAATAATAATTCCCAGCAAAGCCCCCATCAGGACCTGTAAGGGCGTATGGCCCACAAATTCCTTTAGTCTCTCTTCTGCGCTGATCTGGTTCCCCATGTTGGTAAACGCTTCCAGCATTTCGTTTAAAACCCGTCCCTGCTTCCCTGTTTCCCGCCGTACCCCCATTGCGTCATACATAACGATGATAGCCAGCATAACCGATATGGCAAACTCAAAGCTTCTTCCTCCGTAGCGCAGTCCTGCAGATGTTGCCAACGCACAGACAGTTGCCGAATGAGAGCTGGGCATACCGCCGCTGCCCACCATTCTCTCCGCCACAAATTTCTTAGAGATGATCATATGGATCAGGGTCTTTAAAACCTGTGCCACAAACCATCCTAAAATTGCTGAAAGAAAAATCTGATTTTGAAATAAATCACTGATAAAGTCCATCTTTATCCCCCTGCATACCTCAGGATTTTCCTGAGGTACTGCGCCCACAGAGGTTTGGGAAATTTATTTCCAAACCTGCTCTCACCTGCACACTTTTAAGGCGCCGACAATAAACGCTTCTACAATTATCGTTCTTATTTTACCCTCTATTTTCAATTTAAACAAGTCATTTCCTTGCAGATAGCAATCTTTCCACATTCTGTAATATAATCTTAATATTTTTGTAGAACATTTTACATATTTTTCTAGTGACTGCATAATTCTTCTGTGCTATAATGAGACTTACGTGTTTAGAAAGGAGTATGGTAAAAGATGAAAAGATTACAAGCGCTTCTTCTCATAGCCTTGTCTTCCTCTCTCTTATTATCCGCCTGTGGAAAGGAAAAAGAAAATGCCGTTCAGCCGGTTGTTGAACCCATAGTTGAGGCTCAGCCTGAGGCAACGGAGGAGAAGGTTGAAGAGGCTGAAGAGGAAGAAACAGAAAATCCGGATACACCGCCTGCGGAAGGTATGGTCAGAAGCAGGATCACAAATGAATGGGTTGATGAGGAAACCGACAAAACCCGTCCTATTGCAGTTATGATTCCAAACACCAAGACTGCCAGCCACTATGGTCTCTCCCGGGCCTCCGTTCTCTATGAATGTAATGTGGAGTCCAGCATCACAAGGTTAATGGCTATTTTTGATGATTGGAGCAACTTTGATAAACTGGGAAATATCCGCAGCAGCCGTGATTACTATATTTATTGGGCTTTTGAATGGGATGCTCTCTACATTCATTTCGGCGGTCCCTTTTACATAGACGATCTGGTGGGAAGAGACGATACCCAAAATGTCAACTGCATTAACTATGCAAATGCAAGCTACAGAGACACTGCAAAGGATTCCACCGACAATGCCTTTACCAGCACAGAGAAGCTAAAGGACGCAATCAGTCATTATGGATACCCTCTGGAGTACCGGGACGGATATTCGGACGAGCAGCATTATCTCTTTGCTCCGGACAGCAGTCCCAATACGCTGGAACAATATGATGACGCTATTACCGCCGCTACCGTTGACATGTCCCCTGCTTATCCGGTGACAAACAGTTATTTTAAATACAACGAAGAGACAGGGCTGTATGACAGATACCAGCATTTATCCGGCACAAGCGACGGCCCCCACATTGATCTGGCCAACAATGAGCAGCTTTCCTTCAAAAATCTGCTGATTCAAAATACTTATTATGAGGTAAGAGATCAAAAGGGCTATCTTTCCTTCCAGTGCCACGACACCACCCGGGATGGCTGGTTCTTTACGAACGGAAAGGGTATTCATGTAACCTGGGAAAAGACCTCAGATTACGGCGCTACCAGATACTTTGATGATGAGGGAAATGAAATCAAGCTTAACACAGGAAAAACCATGGTCTGTATCGTTGAAGAGGGAGACACCTTTACGGTAGACGGTCAGGCGATCGAGAATTAAAATCATAAAAGTAAAGCGTCGGTTCACAAGAACCGGCGCTTTCATTTTATTCCCCTAAACCATTTTCAATTGCTTTAACCAGGGTTTGAAGCGCATTGGCTTCATCCTCCCCGTCGCAGATCAGTTCAATCTCGTCACCGCACTTAACACAGGCACCCAAAACACTTAGCACGCTTTTGGCATTCGCAGTATTTCCTCTGAATGTAAAGGTTATCAATGATTTAAACTGCATTGCTTCTTTGCACAGGATGCCGGCCGGCCTTAAGTGAAGGCCTGTTGGGTTTTTAATAACCACCTTCTGGTTTACCATGCCTATCCCTCCAATTTCCTTTCTGCCTCATACACCCGTTTTGCACGCATTAGCGTGCCTTTTATTATACCATCTTTCAGCCCCTTCTACAAGTGCTATCACAGCATGATATTCTGGATCAGCTCCGCCAAAGATTTTGCTTCTTTTTCTATCATTTTCTGATCCTTCCCCTCTATCATAACACGTACAAGAGGCTCTGTTCCCGAAGGACGGATAAGCACCCTTCCTTCACCTGCAAATTTATCGGTAAGCTTGCGAATGGCATCTGCTATCTCCGGATACTCCATATACTTCTCTTTTTTATGGTTGGGTACCGGTGCGTTTACAAGAGCCTGGGGAAGCACTTCCATAATAGAGGCCAGCTCTGAGAGCTTCTTCTCTGTTTCCACCATAACCCGCAAAAGATGCAGCGCGCTCAGAAGGCCGTCTCCCGTAGTATTTTCCTTCAGGAAAATAATATGTCCTGACTGCTCTCCGCCAAGACTGGCCCCGATTTCTTTCATTCTTTCCAGAACATAGCGGTCTCCAACCTTGGTTTGTTCTATCCGCATACCGTTTTTTTCACCCATCAGGAAAAACCCGAGATTGCTCATAACGGTGGCCACGATGGTATTATCCGCAAGTTCCCCCTTGCTCTTCATATGATTGCCCACAATGGCCATAATCTGATCGCCATCCACTACTTTTCCATTCTCGTCAACAGCCAGCAGCCTGTCGGCATCGCCGTCAAAGGCAAGGCCAATATCTGCATTTTCATAAACCACTCTCGCCTTTAGCTCTTCCATGTGAGTGGAACCGCAATTGGCATTGATGTTGGTGCCGTCCGGCATATTGTGAATGGCTACCACATTTCCGCCAAGCTCCCTGAGCGCTTCTACAGAGGTATAGTAGGATGCCCCCTCTGCACAATCCACCACAATCTTCAGCCCCGAAAGATCTACGTTAACCGACCTGATGGAATGATTGATATATTCCTCTCTCGCATCTGTACGATACTTAATCTTCCCTACATTAGAGCCTATAGGGAATTTAATTCCATTCATCTCATTTTTGATGATCGCTTCGATTTCATCCTCCAGCGCGTCCGGCAGCTTATAGCCCTCTCCGTCAAAAAACTTGATTCCGTTAAATTCCACAGGATTGTGGGAAGCAGAAATTACCACTCCGGCATCTACCTTATATTTCCTGGTAAGATAGGCCACTGCAGGGGTAGGTATCACGCCTACATAGACAGCGTTGGCTCCCACAGAGCAAATCCCGGCCATCAACGCATTGGCAAGCATATCTCCCGAAATTCTGGTATCACATCCCACCATAATCGTCGGTCTGTGTTTATTCTCTTTTGTAAGAACATAGGCACCCGCCTGCCCAAGCTGCATTGCAAGCAAGGGTGTCAGCTCATCATTTGCCACTCCTCTAACGCCGTCCGTACCAAACAATCTACTCATTTTGTTCCTCCTCAATCTCTGATATATGCAAGGTTACGCTTACATTTCTAAGCAGCGCTATCCCTTCCGGCAAATTAAATTCAACCCCCACTGTATAAAAGCCCGGCTCCGGCTGTTCCATGCCCTGTTGCTGCATCCAATCCGCAATATCTACGGTGCCGTTTATTGTATTTGCCTGAAGCGCGGACACATCCTGCGAAAGTCCGCTGACCTCCAGCGAAATGCTCTCATCCAGACCGGAAATGCTGGCATTGTATCCTTCCGGCAGGTTTATGACTCTCACACGCTCTTCCCTCACGGTCAGCGTCCTGGTCACTTCCTGTTCAATATGAACGGTAGCCGTTCTGTAAGCGTCTGCCGAATCCGCCAGAGAAACATTATCCGGCAGATACTGACGCAGATCTATTTGCACTGCAAGATCCTCTGTCCTGTCCGTAATATCAAGAGGTATTTCTAAGGAAGAAACATTTTTGATCACATTGGCCCTTCCTGTTATGGTCACAGTATTTCCGCTGCTTTCCGCCTCTCCTGTCACCTGATAGCCCGCAGCAGGGCTTCCGTTGACATTAAAGTTGACCGGAATCGTGGCAAGCTGTCCGATTACCACCCTTACATCTACTGTTTTGATGTTCTGTGTGATATTTCGCGTTTCCACCACATTGTCCTCCGCATCATAAAGCTTTATTTCAGCATTGGTCACAATATCGCTGGTCATGCCGGTTACATCAACATCCACGGCAGCTTTTGTAATTTGATCTATCACTGACTGGGGCCCCGAAATTCTTACCAGGTTCTGTCCCGTAGTAATATCGCCGATCTTATATCCCGCTTCCACCTCCCCGGATACTGTTGCTTTCAGGGAAAGCGCTTTACTGCGCTTATTTTCGATGTTCAGTCTTACCGTATCCAGATTGCCCTTGATACTTACAATATCCCTGCTGGATATATCGGTATTCAGCTTAATGGAAATCGTATCAAGACTGCTCAGCTCACTTACATCCGCCGTTGCAATAATATTCTCCGCCTTCAGCTCACTGATTACGGAACGCGGCGCTCTCACCGTCACTTTTCCGATAACATCCGTGTTTTCCAGGACCTCATACACCTGGTTGGAATCCGTGATCAGCTCCGTGTTCAAAAGCTTTACAGGTATATTATAGTAGCTTTCGGAAACCGTCGGATTATTGGCGCTGTTGACTACCAGCCAGATTACTATTGCAAAAAAAACAGAGGCAAGCTTAAGCCCGATATTGTTTGTCAATCTATTTTTCACCTTTTGACCGCCCCTTCCACAGAATTCTCTTGCGGCTTTCTTCCTCCGGCTTATCCTGAATGGTTCTTAACTTCTCCTTCAAACTATCACCGCTTAAGCTTCGCTCCAGCTTTCCCTCATAAGCCACGCTTATCTTTCCGGTTTCCTCCGATACGATAACCGTAAGAGAATCCGTCACCTCCGAAATGCCTACTCCTGCCCTGTGTCTGGTTCCCAGATCCTTGCTGAGCTGCATGTTATCCGAAAGAGGAAGATAGCAGGTGGCAGAAGTAATCCTGTTGCCCCGGACAATGACTGCCCCGTCGTGAAGCGGCGTGTTGTGTTCAAAAATATTTATTAAGAGCTGGCTGGTGACAATACCGTCTACATCGATTCCCGTCCTCTCATACTCCGCCAGACTTTGGTTTTGTTCTACCACGATCAAAGCGCCTGTCTTTACCTTTCCCATTTCCACGCAGGCCTTTGCGATCTCATTGATGGTCTTGTCAGAAAATCTCCCTTCAGCCACGGCCTTCCCCAATTCAAAAGGGATAATCGAGCTGAAAAAGTTTTTTCTGCCCAGTTCCTCAATCGCCTTTCGCAGCTCCGGCTGAAGGATTACAATAACAGCCGTTACCGCTACTCCGAACATGTTGTTTACAATCCAGATAATGGTATTCATCTCAAAATATGCCGCAATCAGAATAAACACCGCAATCACAAGGATTCCTTTAAGCAGCGACCAAGCCTTTGTGGTTTTAATCCATACCAGAATATGAAAGATCAAGAAGGAGATAATTATAATCTCCACAATATCCGTCCAGCGGATACCCGACACCCGAGACAAATAAGTCTCTATGATTTCCAGTACACGTAACATTTTGTCGTTCCCCGTTACAAAATTATGTGAATTGATTCCTATTTCCTGGGTTGACCACCTGTTGCCTTTTTCCGGGAAGAATTAATTTTCTTTACTGTTTTGGAAGGTGTGGCAACCGTAATCTTTGGTATCGCCTTTACATAATAATAATACTCATCATCCTCAAACTGTACCTTCTCTGTCCGGCTGTAATCCACATTGAAGGCGAAAAACTGGACCACCATTGCAATCAGGACCGAAAAGATGCTTCCAACGATCACCCCTCCGATAGGGACATTCGTATCGAACATCAAATCGCCCACCAGCAATACCATGACATCTGTCAAAGCGCCTGCAATAATCGCAATCGTCCATGCATAATTAACCGACATTCTTCTGATGATATATACAACAATGATGGTAAACGCAAAGGCCGCAATCGTTAAAAACATATCCTTATTGTCAAGAAAGCCGTCTATGATCAGGCGGAATCTGGCCACCATATCCTCCATTTCCATCCCCGAAAAGGCAGCGGCATTATCGGCAATATAGCCCACCAGATAACTCACTGTAATACCGCACCCTACGGAAACGGCGCTGGCCGGCGTTCCCAAAAGCCCCATGGCAAGCGGCATGACATAAGGGATTTTAAAGACAAAGCACATCGGTGTCAGCAAGACCACCAGGGTATCCCTGGGTGAAAACCTGAAATAGAGCAGAAACATCACCAAAAACAGGACTATAACGATCACCGCACATTCCAGGGATAATGAATAAAGATGCAGTATTGTAAATAAGGCGGCTACAAAAATAATAAAATTCATCGGCATAAACGAACACATAAGCGCTACAATAAGCACAATGGAAATATCATCCAGTCTCCGCATATACCCGATCTGCCCGTTAATCATCATCAGCGCCGCCAGTGCCACGATCAGCTTCATCAGCGGTTTTAGATATATCTCATATTTACCTATAAAATTTTTTATATATTGCTTTGCAACAAGTAAGGTTGTCATATAGTCTTCCTCATTATTTATTGTCATACATTCCTGCTAATTTTCTGAGATTACCGTGATAATTCTTCAGATGCTTTTTTGCCTTGGCATATCGGGTTGCATAGAGAATATAGGATATAACTCCATATCCACCCACAAAACATAAATACAGTATGATGACATTCTTTCCAAACTCCAGCAGATCCATCTTATAAACCTCCTGCATCAGTTCCTCGAAGTTATAAAAGAGATAAACTGCAAACAATGCAAAAAAGGCGATGGTTGCGGCTATTACCGACTTCAAAACCTGAAAGCCGATATAGTCGCCCCTGAAATAATGGACGACTGCCATATCTTTTTTGCCTTCATGGGTTTCATAAGAAGCCAGCTTCGTCATGAGAATGACTTTTTCTTCATTTATCATATTTATAACCATACTCCTTCCACAGTCTGGAAGCTTTGTGCCCAGCACAAATCTCCGGATTGAAAAAATTTATTTTCAATCTTCAATAAGCTGTTCGAAAGAAGCTTTCAAACTTCGTACCTTTCAGCCCCCTCAAAGCACCTTCAAAAAGGCTCCTGCTTTTATTTAAGGAAGCGCATCTTATTGTGTTCGCTTTTCTCAGGCTTGTGAACCGGCTCCTTGGGTTTATCCGCTCCCATGGAATGTTTGAATCCGTTGCTCAATTCCGTCTTGCATTTATCGCAGAAACGCCCTGACTGTATCATAGCCCCGCAGCCTTCGCAGGGAATCCTGATGGGCGAGTCATCTGCAAACTGAAGCCGCTCTTCTCTGATCCACTGGCGGATCTGTTTTACCTCTACCTCGCAGGCTTCTGCGACCTCCGTAATATCCGCTCCGCGGTTCTCCTGAACAAATTTTTTGACCTCCTGGAATTTAGCCTCCTGACCTTCCTTACATCTGGGGCAAATCGCAGGACCGGTAATATAATTGAATATTTTTCCACATTTTTTGCAATTACGTACATTCATATCTATACCTCCTCTAAATTCCTCTCCCAACGGCAAGTGCCATAAAGTAAATTTTTTTCACGCCTTTTTCTTTCAAAACCTGAGCCATGGAATCAATTGTAGCACCCGTTGTGTATATATCGTCTATAATAACAATCGTATTTAATTTTACATCATTTATATCAATTTTAAAAGCCCTTTTCAAATTATTTTGTCTTTCTGAATTGCTTAAGCCTTTTAAGGGCCTGGTCTTTTTTACTCTTCGTATCAGAACTGCTTCCATGGGGATTCCGGAAAGCTTTGATAGGTGCCGCGCAATCAGCTCCGCCTGATTATAGCCGCGCTTTCTCTTTCTGGACGGATGAACCGGAACCGGAATAAGCGCATCCGCCCGCCTGGTCATAAGCCAGCGCCGCTTTTTCTCATACAGCTCTCTCGCATAAAAGGATGCGTATTCCATTCTCCCGGCATACTTAAATCGGAAAATCGAATCCGCCATACTGCCATAATCGTAAAGGGCAGTCCCCTGGCTATAGAAGTGTTCAGTCTTCCTGCAGTCGCCGCAATACTCCTGCTCCTCCCTTTTTAGTTGTTTTCCGCATTTCATGCAGCACGGCTCTCTGATGTAGATCGGTTTACTTTTGCAGCCGCTGCATATCTCCTGTCCCGGCCTATCCACAATCCCATCGCAAACCGCACAGCGTCTGGGAAACCATAAATCCAGTAATTTATCTCTCAGCTTCATTCCTCCCCCATTACTGCCATTTCTTTTATCCTGTCACACAGGCTGGTATATCGCCTGTGCTGCTTTTCATTCTGAATCATCTCCCGCAGAGTTTCCCTGCTGCCCAAAATAGTAACACATTTTTTAGCGCGTGTTACCGCCGTATAGAGCAGATTTCTGTTAAAAAGAAGCTTGGGGCCGTTCATAATCGGCAAAAGAACTGCCGGATATTCGCTCCCCTGGGACTTGTGAATTGTTACGGCATAGGCAAGCTCAATCTCGTCTAAGCTTGAAAACGGATATTCCACCCTTCTGCGTTCGTCATATTCCACTTCCAGAATCTGAGAAGGCTCATCAATCTTTGTTATGATCCCCATATCACCATTGAAAATACCCATTCCCTTGTCTACAGGTATTCCGTATTTACTGACAATTTCCCAGGAAATCTGGTAATTATTTTTGATCTGCATCACCTTATCTCTCTCCCGGAACAGCCGCTCTCCTGAGAGATGTTCTTTTTTTGTGCTGTCAGGAGGATTCAGGTACTTCTGCAGGATTCCGTTTAAGACCTCCACCCCGAGATTTCCCTTTCTCATAGGCGTCAGCACCTGGATGTCGTAAGGCTCCGCGTTTACGTAAGGAGGCAGTTTTTCTCTGATCAACTGGATCATATGCTTGTATATTACATTGACATCCCTTCTCTCCAAAAAAAAGAAATCCATGCTTTTGTTATTCAGGTCAATTTCCTCTCCGCGGTTGATCTTGTGGGCATTGACTACAATGTCACTTTCCCCTGCCTGTCTGAAAATTCTTTTCAGGATCACCACCGGAAAAGCCCCGCTGTTTATCAGATCCTGGAGAACCTGCCCCGGTCCGACGCTGGGAAGCTGGTCCACGTCTCCCACCATAATCAGCCTGGTTCCCACACTGACCGCACTCAAAAGAGATTTGAAAAGATGAATATCGACCATGGACATTTCGTCAATAATGACCACATCGGCCTCTAAGGGATTATCTTCATTTCTCTCAAATTGGGCTCTTTTACCGTCCTTTTGTCCCCCGGGATCCTCCTCCGGCTTTGCAGAGGTGTTCTCCACCGCCCCATTAATCTCCAGCAGCCGATGGATCGTGCGCGCCTCGTACCCTGTGGCTTCGGTCATCCGTTTGGCGGCTCTTCCGGTAGGCGCTGCCAGCAGAATATCCATCCCTTCTGTCTCGAAATAGCGGATAATCGTATTAATGGTAGTTGTTTTCCCTGTCCCCGGGCCTCCCGAAAGGATCATCACCCCCGAGCTCACGCTTTGCAGCACGGCTCTCTTTTGAAGATCGTCCAGTATAATTCCCTGTTCTTTTTCCAGCTCCTGCAAAAGTCTTTTGATCTTCTGCTCCTGCGCTCCCCTTTGTTCTTCCGTGCCTGCATCGGAAACTACGATATTGAGATCGTGGAGCATCCTGGCGCAGTTGAGCTCTGCATAATAATAGGAAGAAGCATAAATTTTTTTATCTTCTCCTGCTATTTTTATGACTATCTTTTTGTCCATGGCAAGGTTCGAGAGTTGGAGGGCAATCACCTCCTCCCTGAGCGTCAGCAATTCGGCTGTACGTTTGATCAGGATCCCATCTGTCAGATAAGTATGTCCTTCCGCCGCGGCCTGAAAGAGCATGTACATAATGCCGCTGCGCACCCGAAAGTCCGAATCTGTGTGGATTCCCACCTTCGCCGCAATTTCGTCCGCCTTCTTAAAACCTATTCCGTCAATATCTTCTGCGAGCTTGTAGGGATTTTCCTTCATTATTCCATATAATTCCATACCATAACGGTTAAATATCTTTACCGCCAGTGTGTTGGAAATCCCATATTTCTGCAGAAACACATACGCTTCCCGCATGTCCTTCTTTTCCAGCATCTGCTCGGCAATCTCCCTTGCCTTTCTTTCACTGATTCCCTTAACCTCAGCCAGCCTCTCCGGCTCCTCCTCTATAACCCGGAAGGTATCCCTGCCAAATTCTTTGACAATTCTGGAAGCCAGCGATTCCCCTATCCCTTTAATGGCTCCCGACCCCAGATAGCGAGCAATACTGGTTTCGTCATCCGGCTGCACTCTCTGCACCCGCTCTGCCTTGAGCTGCATCCCATATAAGGGATGTTCCACAAAGTCCCCCTCCAGCTCCAGCGTCTCACCGGTTTCAATGGTATGAAAGCTCCCTACACAAACCAGCTCTTCCCCCTCTGTCACCAGCGCTATGACCGCATATCCGTTTTCTTTATTCTGGTAGATAATGTGATCTACATATCCTGTGACCGTATCCAAGAGATTCCTCCTTTAATCTGCCAATACGCAAAAGGCTGCCAAACAAAACGGTACTCCCCACGACGGGAACCCGCTTTATTCCAGCAGCCCTTATTTGTTTATTCATTGCAACCATAAATTTCCCGCCCAAAAGGCGATCTTCTTTAGAGATTATAATTACGTTTCATCTGCTCATACATAGTCTGAGCCAGCCCCAACCCCTGACTTTCTGTCGAGGTTGACGCCAGAGTCTGAATTGCGGAGTCCTTAAAGAAGTCTACAAGGTTATTGTTAGGACTGTTGCTCTCATCCTTAAAGCAATCAACGGTCTTCTGCATCTCCTTAAACACCTGCTCCAGGAAGTAAGACTCAAACTGCTTACAGACATCCAGCAATTCATCATCAGAGGCTTCCGAATAATCCGCATTATTTACAGTCTCTTTTAATTTGGTTCCCGTTGTATTTTGGGTCTGCAAAAAGCCGTTATAAAGAGAAGACATGTTTCCAAGTTCCATGGTGTTTTCCTTTCCTATTTCGAGTAATCAGGCCTATAGGCAGCCGCAGAATATTTTGCCGCCCAACTATATTTTCACCCTAAAGCCCTGTACAGTTTATATGACCGCAGGTTCAGCCCGTCCTCTTATTAACGCTTCAGATTATTGGCAGTCTGCATCATTTCATCTGTAGTCGTAATCGCTTTGGAATTCATTTCATATGCGCGCTGTGCAACAATCAGGTTAACCATCTCATCCGCTACCTGAACGTTAGAGCCTTCCAGATAATTTTGAACCATTTTGCTGGGCACAATGTTTCTATTTGTGGCCTCATTCAAAGCCTCGCCGCTGGCCGGGGACACCTCCCACAGGCTGTCTCCCTTTCTCACCAGACCTCCGGGATTATTAAACTGATACATTCCGATCGTCATATTGAGGGACTGGGGATTATTGTTGGCATCCGGATAACAGATTGTACCGTCGCCCGTCACCGTTATTCTGTTCGTCACATAGTTTGCGCCCAGCGTAATGGTACGTCCCGTGGAGCTCAAAACCGGAAGCCCGTCCTGGTTTGTGAGAATCAATCCGTTATTTCCGTTGGTGGCCCATGTAAAATCACCGTTTCGGGTATAGTATGTATTTCCGTCGCTTCCCTGGATCGCAAAATAGCCTTCCCCGTCAATGGCAAATGAGGTGGGGCTGTTGGAAGCCAAAAGACTCCCTTGTGTAAAAATAGAATTAATAGAGGAGTTTCTTACACCAAGTCCCACCTGCGAACTGGTCGGCTTGGGATCTCCGTTGGCCGTGGTCGTGGCTGTCTGCAATGTCTGATAAAGAAGAGACTTGAATTGCGCCACCTGGGCCTTATAACCAACTGTATTTACATTTGCCAAATTATTTGCAATGGTATCCACATTTGTCTGTTGGGCATTCATACCTGTTGCCGCTGTCCATAAACTCCTGACCATAAATTATCTGCCTCCTTAAATCTTACCAATCTGGTTTGCCGCAATATCCAGGGTTCCGTCGATTGTGGTAATCATTTTCTGGTTACTTTCATATGCCCGGGAAACCGCAATCATATTCACCATCTCAGTGACAACGGATATATTAGAGGTTTCCAGTGCTCCTGCATAGACCTGAGCCGCCGCTTCCTTTTCCTGTGCGCCGTCTATAGGCTGAAAATAATTCTCTCCATAGCGCTCTAAATAATCATAATCCTCAAAGTCAGTGACCTGAAGCGTTGCCACAACATCACCGTCCTGGATAATCTGTCCGCTGGTATTGATTTCGGTTTTTAAAAGAGGATCAATCTCGATCGGCGAGCCGTTCTCATCCAAAACAGGATCTCCGTCTCTGGTAACAAGACGCCCCTCCTGGGTCAGTGTAAAATCGCCGTCCCTGGTATACTTCACCGACGTCTCTCCCGCCTTATTGGTATATTCTACCGCGAAAAATCCCGCATCCGTCAGCGCCAGATCATAGGGATTATCCGTAGTCTTGATCGGCCCCTGGGAAAAATCCGTATAGCCCTCCCCGATTTTAACTCCCGGATGGTTCATACCCATCTTCCTGGAAAGACGGTAGCCCTCCGAGGCATCCTTAATCTTATAGGCCAGAATCGAATCAAACGACTGGCTGGTTGCCCCTTCCTTTTTAAAACCATTGGTATCTGCGTTTGCCAGATTATTGGTGAGCACATCCATTCTCTTTTGTTCGTTAATCATGCCTGTATAGGCCGTATACAATCCTTTAACCATATCATTGCCACCTTCATCCTGATTTAATAAATATAATATCCGTATTAATCTTCTCTATATCCGGCAAGGAACTCTACAAACTTGCCTGTTCCCACCGCCACTGCCGTCATGGGATCCTCAGCAGTCATCGTGTTGATCCCTGTCTTCTCGGAAATCAGGTTCTCCAAGCCTCTCAAAAGGCTTCCGCCCCCTGTCAGCACAATCCCCCTGTCAGCAATATCTGCCGCTAACTCCGGCGGTGTCTTCTCCAAAACGCTGTGAATCGTCTCTATGATCTGAGCTGTCGCTTCCTTAAGCGCTTCCTCTGTCTCCTCGGAAGAGACCTTTACCGTTTTCGGGAGCCCCGTTACGAGATTCCGACCTCTCACATCCATATAGTCCACTTCGGGACGCTTAAATGCAGAACCGATCTTGATTTTAATATCCTCGGCCGTTCTCTCACCGATCAAAAGATTATGCTTCTTGCGCATATAACGCACAAGCGCCTCATCGAAATCATCCCCTGCAATTTTAATGGAAGCACTGACTACAGTTCCGCCTAAGGAAATAACCGCAATATCAGAGGTACCTCCTCCAATGTCTACGATCATATTCCCGCAGGGCTTGGAAATATCAATTCCCGCCCCGATAGCGGCTGCAATCGGCTCCTCTATAATGGAAACCTCTCTGGCCCCTGACTGAAGGGTCGCATCCTCCACCGCCTTCTTCTCTACCTCTGTCACACCGCTGGGTACGCAAACGGCAATCCGCGGCTTGCGGAATGTTTTCTTTCCGAGAGCCTTCTGGATGAAATATTTCATCATCTGCTCTGTTACCTTATAATCGGAAATCACACCCTGGCGCAGAGGGCGGACGGCTACAATATTTCCGGGAGTACGTCCAAGCATCAGCCTGGCATCTTCCCCTATTGCCTTTATTTTATTCGTATCTCTATCAAAAGCTACAACTGAGGGCTCTTTGAGGACAACTCCTCTGCCTCTGATGTATACTAAAATACTGGCGGTTCCCAAATCAATTCCAATGTCTGTGTACTGCATCTACCTTGTGCCCCTTTCTTAACTGACAATCTGCTTGTATCTTCTATATTAAATTTATAATTCTTCCACAAAGACGCATATAGAAGTTATTATAACCCATAGAAATACATTTTCAAAGGGGTTTAACAAAAAATTTATAAAAATGGACGCAACATTAAAAACGGCTCCTTCCGTTCCCCCTGCTGCATCCATGCTATAAAAGTTTATCGGTATCTTTCTGAATTTTCTTTATACTTCTCCAACATTTTTTTGATATACCGCCCGGTATGGGAGGCTGCATTCTCTGATACCTCCTCGGGAGTCCCGCTGGCAACCACTTCTCCGCCTCGGTCGCCTCCGTCCGGCCCAAGGTCTATAATATAATCTGCCGTTTTGATCACATCCAGATTATGTTCAATCACCACCACTGTATTCCCGCCGTCGGCAAGCCTGTGCAGGATCTCGACTAATTTGTGGACATCCGCAAAGTGAAGTCCTGTAGTCGGCTCATCCAGAATATATATGGTGTTGCCCGTACTCCTTCTGCTGAGCTCCGACGCCAGCTTGATCCTCTGGGCTTCCCCGCCGGAAAGGGTGGTGGAGGGCTGCCCTAATTTCACATAGGAAAGTCCCACATCGTTTAGCGTTTCTATTTTGCGCCGGATAGAGGGCACATTTTCGAAAAATCCTACCGCTTCCTCCACCGTCATATCCAGCACATCATAGATATTTTTCCCTTTATATTTAACATCTAATGTTTCTCTATTGTATCGTTTCCCCCCGCAGACCTCGCAGGGAACGTACACATCCGGCAAAAAGTGCATCTCTATCTTCAGGATTCCGTCTCCCCCGCAGGCCTCGCAGCGTCCTCCCTTTACATTAAAGCTAAAGCGCCCTTTCTTGTATCCTCTGGCTTTTGCGTCCGGGGTTCCTGCAAACAAATCCCGGATCATATCAAATACCCCTGTATAAGTGGCCGGGTTAGAACGGGGTGTTCTTCCTATGGGAGACTGGTCAATGGCAATGACCTTGTCCAGCTTTTTGATGCCTCCTATATTTTTGTGTTTTCCCGGAATGGTTCTGGCGCGGTTTAAGTCCCTTGCAAGCCGTTTATACAGTATTTCATTCACCAAGGAGCTTTTGCCGGAACCGGACACCCCTGTAACGCAGGTCATAACCCCTGTAGGGATATTGACTGAAATATTTTTAAGGTTGTTTTCCCTTGCCCCCGTAATGCTCAGCCACCCCTTGGGCTGACGCCTTACCTCCGGTACCGGAATCTGTTTTCTTCCGCTTAAATACTGACCTGTGGCAGACTCCGGGATTTCCATAATTTCCCGGGCGGTTCCCTGAGCCACCACTTCTCCTCCATGAGAACCCGCTCCCGGGCCAATGTCCACAATATGATCCGCTTCCAGCATGGTATCCTCATCATGCTCCACTACGATCAGTGTATTGCCCAGATCACGGAGATTCTTCAGCGTATTTAAGAGCTTGTCATTATCTTTCTGGTGAAGCCCGATACTTGGCTCATCCAGAATATAGCACACTCCCACCAGGCCGGAACCAATCTGAGTCGCCAGACGGATGCGCTGAGCCTCCCCGCCGGACAGGGTCCCTGTAGCCCTGGTTAAAGAAAGATATTCCAGACCCACATCAATCAAAAATCCCACCCTTGCATTGATCTCCTTGAGCACCTGGCTTCCTATTAAAAGCTGCTGGCTGGAAAGCTTCATTTCTTTCATAAAGCTGTAAAGGTCGCGAATGGACATTGCCGTGATCTCATAAATATTTTTGTCATACACCGTGACGGCCAATGATTCCTTTTTAAGCCGCATACCGCCGCACTCTTTACAGGGTGTGATCCGCATAAAGGTCTCATATTCCTGTTTAATCACTTCAGAGGAAGTTTCTCTGTACTTTCTCTCCATATTCCTGACCAGACCCTCGAAGGCCACCGGGTAAATCCCCTCTCCCCTCTGTCCTTTGTAATGAACCTTCACTTCCCTGCCCCCGGTTCCGTGAATTAATATACGGAAAACTTCCTCGGGCAGCTCCTCCACGGGAGTGTCAAGGCTAAAGTGATATTCCTTTGCAAGGGCGACCAGAATCGCATTGGTAAAGCTTCCCGCATCCGCACAGGACTGCCAGCCCATAACCTGGATTGCTCCCGCACTGATACTCAGGCTTCTGTCAGGAATCATGAGCTCCGGGTCAAATTCCATTTTGTAGCCAAGGCCATAGCACACCGGGCAGGCGCCATAGGGATTATTAAAAGAAAAGCTTCTGGGCTCAATCTCACTGATACTGATCCCACAGTCCGGACAGGCAAAGCTCTGGCTGAAATTGATGGTTTCCCCTCCAATTACATCCACCATAAGAAGGCCCTCTGCCAGGGCCAAAACGCTTTCTACAGAATCTGTAAGCCTTCTCTCTATTCCCTCTTTTATTACCAGCCTGTCCACCACAATTTCAATCGTATGCTTGATATTCTTGTCCAGCTTGATCTCTTCCGTTAACTCATACAGGTTTCCGTCCACACGCACCCGGACGTAGCCGCTCCTCTTGGCCCGGTCGAGCACTTTGGCATGCTCTCCCTTCCTGCCCCGTACCACCGGAGCAAGAAGCTGTATCCTGGTGCCCTCCTCAAGCTCCATCAACTGATCTACCATCTGATCCACGCTTTGCTTGCGAATCTCCCTGCCGCAGCCCGGACAATGGGGAATACCGACTCTGGCATACAGAAGTCTGAAATAGTCATAAATTTCCGTTACCGTCCCCACCGTCGATCTCGGATTTCGGTTGGTAGATTTCTGGTCGATGGAAATTGCCGGCGAAAGACCGTCGATCTTATATACATTCGGCTTCTCCATCTGCCCCAGAAACTGTCTGGCGTAGGAGGAAAGAGACTCCATATACCGACGCTGTCCCTCCGCATAAATCGTGTCAAACGCCAGCGACGATTTACCGGAACCCGAAAGGCCGGTAAGAACTACAAGCTCATTTCTCGGAATATCCACATCCAGATTTTTCAGGTTGTGTTCGTTAGCCCCCCGTATTTTGATATATTCTCTTGGCCGCATACGCGGAACTTCTTTATGCTGATCTGACAAATTCATGGAAATATCCTGCCTTTCGCAACTCCTTACTTTTTCTTTCTCTCATCATCTTCTAACTCTTTTAGCTTTACTTTCAGCTCTACCATTTTATCGCGCAGCTCTGCTGCCGCTTCAAAATTAAGATCCGCCGCCGCCTTCTTCATCTGCTTCTCCACTCTCGCAATCAGCTTCTCCAATTCCTTGCGGTTCATGGATTCCGGATCCTTTTCAAACCGCATCTCTTCCTTAGCGATTACCTTGGAAATACTGATCAGATCACGAACCGCCTTTTTAATGGTCTGAGGCGTGATATGGTGCTCCTCGTTGTATTTTTCCTGAATGCGGCGGCGTCTGTTCGTTTCCTCAATGGCAGCCTGCATGGAATCGGTAATCTGATCCGCATACATGATCACGTGCCCCTCTACATTCCGGGCGGCACGTCCGATGGTCTGTATCAGCGATGTCTCCGAACGCAAGAACCCCTCTTTATCAGCATCAAGAATCGCGATCAGCGAAATCTCCGGAATATCCAACCCCTCCCTCAGAAGATTGATTCCCACCAGCACATCAAAGACGTCCAGGCGCATATCCCTGATGATTTCGGCTCTTTCCAATGTATCTATGTCTGAGTGGAGATATTTCACCCGTATCCCCACATCACTCATGTAATTGGTAAGATCCTCCGCCATTCTTTTCGTCAGTGTCGTCACCAGAACCTTATTATGTCTTTCCGTTTCTTTATTAATCTCCGCAATCAGATCGTCTATCTGCCCCTCCACAGGGCGCACGAAAATCTCCGGATCCAAAAGTCCGGTGGGGCGGATAATCTGTTCCGTGCGAAACAATTCATGCTCCTGCTCATAGGTGGCGGGCGTCGCCGAAACGAAAAGCATCTGATCTATATGCTGCTCGAACTCCCCGAACCGCAAAGGGCGGTTATCCAGCGCAGAGGGCAGCCGGAACCCATAGTCCACAAGTGTAGTTTTCCGGGAACGGTCCCCGTTGTACATCGCTCCGATCTGCGGTATCGTCATATGGGATTCATCCACAATAATCAGGAAATCGTCCCCGAAGAAGTCCATTAAGGTATAGGGCATGGCGCCCTCCTGCAGCCCGGACAAATGTCTTGAATAATTCTCTATCCCGGAGCAAAAGCCTGTCTCCCGCAGCATTTCAATATCGAAGTTGGTTCTCTCTGAAATCCTCTGGGCCTCTAACAGCTTGTCTTCCCCCTTAAAATAGCGGACCCTTTCCTCCAGCTCTGCTTCGATGTCCTTACATGCTTCATTGATCTTCTCCTGCTGGACAACATAGTGTGAGGCCGGATAAATCATAATATGCTCAAGCAAGGCATGTACCTGTCCCGAGAGCGGATCCGTCTGCGCGATTCTGTCAATCTCATCGCCGAAGAACTCTACCCTGATAAGATAATCGCCTCCCTGGGCAGGATAAATCTCTACCACATCTCCTCTGACCCGGAAGCATCCTCTGCCCAGATCCATATCATTCCTGTCATATTGAATGTCGATCAGCTCTCGGATGACCTGATCCCGATCCTTAATCATTCCCGGCCGCAGAGACACACTCATCCCCTGGAATTCCTCCGGGCTCCCCAGGCCATAAATACAGGATACGCTGGCAACCACGATCACATCCCTTCTCTCCGACAAAGATGCCGTGGCGGAGAGGCGCAGTTTATCTATTTCATCATTTACAGAGGAATCCTTGGCAATGTAGGTATCAGACGACGGAACGTAGGCTTCCGGCTGATAATAATCATAATAGGAGACAAAATATTCCACCGCATTCTCAGGGAAGAACTCCCTGAACTCCCCGTACAACTGTCCCGCCAGGGTCTTATTGTGCGCTATGACCAAAGTGGGCTTGTTCAGGGCGGCGATCACGTTGGCCATGGTGAAGGTCTTGCCGGAGCCCGTTACCCCCAGCAGAGTCTGGAACTGGTTGCCTTCCCGAAAGCCCCTGACCAGGGCTTCTATGGCTGCGGGCTGGTCGCCGGTAGGTTTGTATTCACTGTGGAGCTTAAACGTTTTTGGTTCTATGAACGGTCTTGGTTCATTTTGCACAAAGATCACCTCCCAAATTCATATATAAGTATCAAATCAGGGTATTTCTCTGCCGATACAAAAGCAGCTTTGATTATATCATACCATCCTGGATTTGTACAGCACTTTTCAGAACATTTGTTCTTATTCTTCGTCAAAAAACCGAAAGCGGAGAGTTGTCCTGCTCTCCGCTTCCTTACAAAAAATTCTGTCAAAGTTTACACCGATTCCATTGGACTGTAGCGCATCCGAACCCCAATCCCCTGCCCGTAATTTCCGAACCCGCTTCCAAACAAGGTCATCCCGCCTACATGCTCCGCATCCTCACATACTTCCAGTTTGAGCCGTATCGTGCTCTTATAGTCCAGCTCTAAACCCTCCAGCGAGACATCCGATATTTTCAGTCCGTCTATAAAGGTTCCCTGTCGGTTTATTACAAGCATTTTCAAAAATCCATACTGATTCCAATTAGGGAGCCACCAGTCCGGCGTGTAAATCCCCCGCACATCACCAAAATCCCCCGGAGACGTCCACATCCCTATATGCACATCATTTAAGCTGAAGGAAATGTCTGAGGGCCAGTCACTGTTGACCCCGGGAGCCTCGCTGGAAAGCTCCATGGAGAAGGTAATCTCATCGATTTTCTGTGCGGCCGGCAGCACATTGGGAATCAGATATTCCACATAGCCCTTGGAAAACCACAAAATTCCGGCATTAATCCTGTCAGGATGGGCAAAATACCTGGGATCGTCCACTTCCCCTATAAGCTTCACCGTAGTAGATATACCGCAGGTTGGATATACCTCATAGCGGCCATACTGCCCCACGGGTATTTCGGCTTCATAAAATCCCGCCCTGCCATACTCCGCTGCAGGGACAATATCCACCAGAATCCGTTCCTGCTTTACCCGGCAGACCTTCTGATTTCCGTGCCCGGAAAAATCAACGCTCACCTGAACCAGCCCCGCATCCTCTAATTTCTTAATGTGGCTAGTAAGGGCACCGTTTGTAATGTTAAGGCTGCAGGCAATTTCATTCATATTCATTTCCCGGTTTTTCAGCAGCAGTTGGATAATGTTCACCCGCAGCTCCGACCCCAAAGCCTTAAACAGCTCCACACCCTCTTCCAGATCTTTGATATACAGCATTCCGACATCCCCGCTCTTAGGTTTTCTTGGATTCTATCATACCATCCTTTTTATACTTTTATCAAGTCTTACCATTTGCAGTAAATCATGCCGTCAAAATCAGTTGAGCTCTCCTACAGAATATAAGTATCCGCGTTTACTACCTTGCTGTTCAAAGCTTTCTTCAGCAGTCCCAGAACACCGTCCTCCTCCCCGGATTCGCCGGCCTCTTCCCCATCGCTGATTTTTGCCACATTGCCGCACACCAACTGAAGGGAGCTGCGCTGTTCCGGGCTGCAGAAAATATGAGCGCAGTTTCTGACATACAGCCTGTCTAAAATAAGCTCTGGCTCCACGTCCTTTTTCACTCTCAAAATTGCGCAGTTTTTGATCTCTATTCCGTCTGCGGAAGCCTCCAGAAGCGCCTTATCCACTGTGATATTGACACTGTTTCCTATAATCCTGCCCTTTATATAAACCAGCTTTTCATATTCGGCATCCACTTTGGCAAAGGCCTCGGCCTGCCTTTTTAAAAGACGCACATCACCATTGACGCAGAGCTTTTCCAGCCTGTCAAAGCAGCTCTCGCTGCCGGCCCTCAGTGTAAGATTTCCCTCAACATACAGCCGATTCCCACAGGTCTCTACCAGCGCATCATCCAGCTCCGCATCCCGGTTCACCAATGCAAAGCCTGCAGGCACTACCGCCAGCTCCACATTCTCATCAAACATTCCGATGGATTGAGGAATCAGCTCCTCTCTCACCAGAAAGCGCTTTGTCACAAACTTTACATTCTTTTCAGCAAGAGCTTTCAAATCCACATCCGGATCCGTCAGTACCACCTTTTCATTCACATAATAGGTTCCGTTCTGCCTGGCGCACAAAGGGAAGTATTTATCAATCGTATACACCGGCTTTAACTCGATACAGCCATCGGGAATGCACTGCGCCGATCCGTTGATCGCCACTTTATCCATCATATACGGCCCCATGCTTTCAGGGTATTTGGCACTGCCGTTGACGCTGATCTTCAAAACCTTTTCCAAAACTTTCTCCGTGCCGGGACGGACGGAAAGATTTCCATTGACGCAAATCAGTGTCTGATCCCCCAGCAGGGTATCGCCGCTGATCTCATAGTCCCCGTTGACATTGACCACCGACACATCTCCCTCCACTTCCAATGTCTCATCCGCATTACATATTATAGGGAGATTGTTTAAAATACCTCTGCTTCTCTCATCCACCAGAAGAATATCCGTGTTTAGGAGAATCTGTTCATAGCCCGCAAGACTCTCCTCCTGTATCTTTCTTGCATCACAGACATCACAATTTACAATATAATTTTTCTTTTCAAACATATTCGTCACCTCATCCTTTCCTCTCTGCCGCAGGCTCATCTGATTTTTTCCCTGCCTTCTTATTTTGAGGGCCGCTTCCCCCAAGCATCTTCCGTAAACGGCTTCTGGCACTGGACAATTTGGATCTTACGGTTCCTGCAGGCAAACCGAAAAGCTTTCCCAGTTCCGCAGAATTGTAGCCCTCCAGATAACGCAGAACAAAAAGGATTCTCTCATCCTCGGAGAGCTGGGATATAAAAAGCGCATTATCCACCCGTACATAATCTGCCTCGCTGCTCCCTTCCTCCGGCAGTTGATCCATAACCGTCTCAAAGGATTCCCTGCGTTTCTTGTCGATATACAGATTCTTCACCGTGCGGTACATCCAGGCTCTTCTCCGGCTCTGGTCAAGCATCTCCAGCAGTTCGGCATTTATCAGCGCGCGTAAAAATGCCTCCTGCACCAAATCCTCCGCCAGCGCCCTGCTCCCTGTCATGGAAACGCACCATTTTGTCAGCTCCTTATAAAGAGCCCCGTACAATTCATCAATCATGACGCTCCCATACCTTTCTTAAAATCCCTGTTTCCTGTGCCTTCCTATATATAACGTTTGGGAAAGGTAAAGTGTTGAAACTTTTTTACGGCAAATGTCAGTCTGTGCCGTCTCTGCTTTCTTTTAAAAAGAAAATGCCGTATCATCATTTGTCTTTTTGATTCTACGGCATCTCATCTTCTATATTTATACTCTGTATGCTTCTATCGCTGTTTCATAAAGATTGTTTCCGTTACAGTCAATGACAACAATAGCAGGAAAATCCCTGACCTGGAGCCTTCGGATCGCTTCTGTACCCAAATCATCGAAGGCAATCACCTCTGAGCTGACGATTGCTTTGGAAAGCAGGGCTCCGGCGCCTCCCACCGCCGCAAAGTATACCGCTCCATTGCGCACAATTGCCTCCCTTACCGCATCTGTCCTTTTTCCCTTGCCAATCATTCCCCTTAGCCCGAGATCCAACAGAGCCGGAGTATATTTATCCATTCTGCTGGCTGTAGTAGGCCCCGCAGAGCCAATCGCCCGTCCTTCTCTTGCGGGAGAAGGGCCCATATAGTAAATCACCTGATCCTTCAAATCAACCGGAAGCGCCTCTCCCCTGGCTAGAGCCTCACACATTCTTTTGTGTGCGGCATCCCTCGCCGTATAAATGGTTCCTGTGATATATACATAGTCTCCGCTGCGTAGCTCTCTTGCCGTCATCTCATCATAAGGCACTGTAATATGTCTCTCTGCCATAATCTCCTCCCCGTAATCAAAGCACCCTGACGCAATGCCGGTTTACATGGCAGCACATATTAACCGCCACCGGAAGGCCGGCGATATGCGTGGGATAGGTATTGATATTCACTGCCAGCGCTGTGGTGGTTCCGCCCAATCCGCCCGGACCGATTCCTGACCGGTTAATCTTTTCAAGCAGTTCTTCCTCCATCTCCCTTACATAAGGAATAGGGGAACGCTGATCAACCGGTCTTGTAAGTGCTTTTTTGGCTAAGAGGGCGCACTTTTCAAAAGTGCCTCCGATCCCGACTCCCACAACGACCGGAGGACAGGCATTAGGCCCTGCCTCTCTCACTGCCTCAAGAACAGCATTTTTTACTCCTTCCATCCCGTCTGCCGGCTTCAGCATGAAAACACGGCTCATATTTTCACTTCCGAAGCCCTTAGGGGCTACCGTTATCCGAATCTGCTCTCCTTCCACAATGTCATAATAGATCACTGCAGGGGTATTGTCCCTGGTATTTTCTCTGAGCAGCGGATCTGCCACCACTGATTTGCGCAGATACCCTTCCCTGTATCCCTGCCTGACCCCTTCATTCACAGCATCTGTAAGGAGTCCTCCTTCCACATGGACGTCCTGCCCGATCTCCATAAAGATCACTGCCATTCCCGTGTCCTGACAGATCGGTATCATATCCCGGCCGGCAATCCCCAGATTCTCCTCTAGCTGATGTAATATCTGTTTTCCCAGAGGCGACTTTTCGGCAGCCTCTGCCTCTTTCAGCGCCAGCTTCATATCCTCTGTCAGGTAATGATTGGCCTCTATGCACATTTCCTTTATATTACTGACAATTTCTTCTACCCTGACTGTCCTCATATTTTAATCCTTCTTCCGTATGGCGTTTATTCTGTAAGCGTTTTCTTAATGCGCTCCAATTCTTCCTGCCCCGGCTCCCCGGCAATATACTTCAGAATCTCCCCATCATTTTTGTAACGCGGTATGAGATGCATATGAAAATGAAACACCGTCTGGCCTGCAGCCTCGCCATTATTCTGCACGATATTAAAGCCGTCACAGTTTAATCTCTCTGTCATAGTCTCCATCATTTTCTTTGCCAGCTTCATGACATCCGCCGCATTTTCCTCCGGCAGCTCATTCAGATTTGCATAATGATTTTTAGGAAGGATAAGCGCATGTCCCCTCGTCGCCGGATTCACGTCAAGAATCACTTTGAACTGCTCATCTTCATATAAAACATGGGATGGAATTTCCCCTTCAATAATTTTACAAAAAATACAATTATCCTTTCTCAATTCTAGCACCTCCTTATTTTTGTGAAAAATCAAAAATTTGATCCATTGTGCGCAGCACTCTGAAATCCCCTTTCATTTTCATTGCGCCGCTCATAAATGCCCGCTGGAAAGTCATTCGGGCAAACAAAATATCATCCATTGACTCTCTGCTCATCTGCATTTCCACATCCGCATTGTCTGTATTTCCATAATAATAATTTTGGCTCGGGCCGTCTATCTCGATGATAAGAGGCTTTTTCTTTCCCTCTACAAGAATTCTGTAAATTGCTTTAAATCCCGGCTGCGGCAGAAAATGTTCCCGGAATTCTTTAATATAATCCTCTTCTCTTTCTTCCTGCTCCTTCCCCCCCATCATGTCCCGAAACAGACTTGTAAGCTCCTGAATATCTTCCTTTTGTCTTTTGACATAGCTGTCGTCGGATGCATACTGAGACAACTGCTCAGATTCCTGGGGAGTAAGATCCGTGTTTTTGGTGATGGTAATTTTTTGTTTCACCGCCTGGTTGCTGGCTGGCAGACATACCATTTTTTGGTTAATGGTACGGTACATATTCTCCGCCTTTTTTTCTATAATCTTGATATACTCTTCGTTATCCTCAAAAATCGACGTATCTGCAATGTAGCCGCAAATACCGCTGCATGGAAGCCCTCCCAAAATCTCCCAGGCCCCTGTCAGCGCAAGCATCCCCTCCCCTTCCCCATAGGTTGTTGACATAACGACCGGGCACATATAAGTTGCCGCGATTTTCTCTTTATCACCGTAAAGCCAGCAGGCGTCAAGGAACTGATACATATAACCGCCTATTCCAAACCATTCTACCGTAGATGCCAATATAATGCCATCGGCTGTCTTAATCGTCTGGGGCAGCGTAGTGATCCTGTTTTTCAGCTCATAAAGGTTAAACCTCTCAACAGTAACATGGAGCTCTTCTAAAACCATTTGCACTCTGTTGATCACATATAAAGTAGGATCATCCATCAGCCCCCTGCCGCCGTAATAAATATTAATTTTCATACTGTCCCGCCTTTCACTAAACTGCATACTACGTTTAGTATAAGGCGGTTTCTTTCATCTGTAAATAAATTTTAATTTGCCCAAACGAATTTCATCGCCCGGTTCAATCATTTCCGACGAATTTGGCAAAAGACGCATTCCGTTTCTAAAGGTTCCGTTGGTTGAATTTAAGTCTGTAATAAACACACCGCTGCCTGTTCTGGAAAATTTGGCGTGCATCCGGCTGATACTTTTTTCGTTTATTACCATATCTACGGCTCCGGCAAGCTTCCCCACGGTGAGAGGCAGCTTTCCAAGGTCAATATGACACTTATTTTTTCTGTCCATGCTGTACAGTTTGTTTTCACAGTTTTCCGCCCACGGAATATAAACCGTGTTCCCGGCTTCCGATGCAGGTGCCTGAATCTCATCTTCATAGGTAGATATGTACCGCACATCCTCTTCCTTTTCCTTCCCTTTCCGTTCTTTTTCAGCCCTTTGAAAACAGCAGGTATAGAAAAACCACAAAGCCAGTCCTGCCGTCACGACTCCTAAACCGGCCATTCCAATCACAACGTAGGTTTCTTCCTGGTAGGAAAGTTTATAAGATAGTTTAACATACAGCAAAAGACACATCCCCAGCAGACCCGCTCCCCATATGGGAATCAGCTTTTTGAGCACCTCCCCTTTCTCTCTCCTTCCCCTTTCCCTTTCTGCCGGCAAAGGACCTGGGTCTTCATATACATTCTCCTCCTCCCTGCTACCCAGAGGGAATTCCCTTTCCTGCTCCGTCCCGGTATCATGAATTTCCTGACGCTGTCTTTTATTATTTACTGTCACGTCATCCTGAAACCACTTTAGCACTTCATCCAAAACAAATTGCTCTTTTCCTATCAAATCAGCGATCCTGTACACGGTTTCCACCGCATCTGTATCCTCATTATCTACCCGGTCCATCAGAAAATCCAGAAGCCGGGAAAAGCCCGCCTCCTCCGGATCGGGATAATACAAAAAGGAATATTCCCCTGTCTCTATATCCTGAAATATGTACTCCGGCTGTAGAATCAGGCATCCTGCATCCAGCAAAAACTTTTCCAGCAGATCATTCACCAGCTTGAGCTGAAGAAAAAATTTCCGAAGCTGCTCCATCCCAATAGTTCTCCCGTCATAAATGCTGAAAAGGCTTTGCCTTGAGGTAATCTCATAGTACAGTAAAATTTCCCCGTTAATGAATCTTTCCTGACTGCACAACAGGCCTTTAATCCTGTTTTCCGTTATCATCTTTCTCTGATAAACATTTTCTGACAAACATCCATTATCCTTTAAAATAAGATAATTATGCCTGTAGTCCTTATAATATTTTATATCAAGCATTCTGCTTTTTCCTTCCTTCCCTTATGATTTCCACCGGATTTAGCCTCTGCACATTTTTACTTATCCTGCCTGCCAGAGCTCTCTGCCCGGTCTGGATCAAAACCCTTTCCCTATCTAGCCTGCACACTCCCCCGGCTGAAGGAAAAAAGGGATAGAACTCTCTTTTATAGCTTAGTCTTTCCATTACATAGGGTTCCGCCTGCCAGGAGCTTCGCTCTGCCTCTGCGAAAATAACTTCCCCATAATAATCCTCCCCCTTTGTGAAGCTCCCCGCCCGCACTCCAAGAACAAAATTATCCTGTGAAATCGCGCATCTGCAATACAGAAACAGCGCCGCAAGAATAATCAGCAAATACAAAAAGAGCACAATCGGCATAATAAAAGAAGCTTCTACAGTAAGATACCCCTTCCACTTTTTATGCATAAAACAACACCACCTCCATTCCCAAAAGTAAAAACGGCAAAAAGGGAATCAGTTCCTTTCTCTTTTTTAAAAGGCAAAAAACTCCATATCCCCCTGCAAGCATGATTCCTGCCGCCGCTGTCATCATGGCAAACCGCCCATTTGTCCACAATCCCAGCACCGCTACTGCCGCACCGTCTCCGTATCCAATCCCTTCCCGTGTAAGAAATGCCAGAAGAAGCAACAGTCCTCCCGGCAGCAACGCCCCTGAAATTTCCCTCCAGTCAAACCGCTCTGCTAAAAGGAGATATACTACGGCCGCCGCTGCGAATAATAATATCTTATATACGGATATTCTCTTTTCCCTAATATCCTCTGCTGCCAGTAAGGCAAGAAACAAAAGACTGATACAATAAGCTGCCATTTTTGATTTAATATCCTTTCTCTATCCCGCACATTTACTGCACGCCCCATACCCGCTTGCTTCACTCAGCGCAATCATGTAAACGGTTCTCTTAAGAGCGGGGCAGTCCGCCTCTCCATGATAACTGCTTCCGTCTCCTGTGATATAGACTGCCCCTCCCTTTCCCGGCCTGCACCTCTGACAGGCATAATACTTTCCTCCGGAGCCATTACGCAGGGACGAAACTAGCTCGCAGCTCACGCTCTGCACCTGTACCCTGAGATAAGTACAGTTATACGATAAATGATACTTACTTCCCGTTCGGGTCACATAAACATAAGTGTCCTCTTTTTCCTCACTGTGGTTTTCTGCCCTGCTGTAGCCGGTCCATGAATGACTCACGAACCGGTCTCTAATCCTGATCTGCCCGATGGGAAGCCACCCGATAAAGGGTTTGATTCCATATTCTGCCCAAAACTCAATTCGGCCATCCTCCATCCCCGAAGCATCCTTAAAAGCAACGCCCCTCTCCCCTCCTGCCACACAGAGATAGGGATAAAGCTGATCTGCCAGGTATTCCCTCATCTGTCCGAAAGCATCGGTTCTCTCCCCGCCCAGGTATCGAACCTGATATTCTAAGTAAGCACGCCTATTTCCAGCCTGGTGCAGCGCCTCCTGCACATTGGATTGAAACCGGACAGCCTCTAAGCCAAGTAACACTGTCATCATAAAAAACAGGAAAACCGGAAGCGCTAAGGAGCCTTCAAGAGCCATACCTCCTCTGGGCTTTTTAGAAAAAAGCAAAAGCGCTCTCTTACAAAACGATTTCATATTGTTCTTTACTTCTTTGAGAGAAGGGATTTTCATCATATTTTTTGTCCTCCGGGAAAAGAGAGCGCTTTTGCTTTCTTCCGCAGGCCCTAAATCCTGCCGGAATTAATAATAACCGTACTTTCGTCTCAGAACATATCTGCCGGTTCCGCTCCCTTTTCCTACAATCTGCGCTTCCAGCCTTTCTATACACCAGTCCATACAAAAATTTTCATTTCCGTCGCAAAACCGAATATCCATCTCCATAATATCCATTGCCCGGAAATTCAGCGTTTCCTCCTCCTGCAGCAGAATCATCCCCGCCAGATATTGCCGATAAGTCAGTCCGCTTCCGCCTTCACTTTGATAGAGACTGCCTTCCAGCACATGGGATACCGACATATGATGGCCTGACTTTCTAAGGGGAACGGCCCCTCCCTGGTAAATGGCCCTGACATCGCCGATACTTTCGAGAAAAGCACAGGCATACAAAATGCTTTCCGCTACAGGCTGCTTAAACTCCGCCTTCAGCATCACAGCCAGAAGCTGTTCTGCCGCCGCCAGCGCCTGGGTCCGAAGATCTCCGTCCGCCAAGGCACGGGAAGCATTATCCGCAAAGCGCCATTTTAAAAGCTTCTCTGCCGTGCTTTTCATATTTTCAAAATCGGAGGCCTTTCCGTGGGCAAGATATTCTAACTGGCAGGAAAGAAGCGCACCTTCCCTTGCCTTTCCGAAACACCCCATTCTGTCATACAGATAGGAGAGAAACAGATCCTCATCTCCTCTGTATTCTCTGCCGATACCGGCTGTGTTCTCCCTTTGCCTGTGGGAAATATATTTCTGCAGCCTGACCTTTGCCGGGCTGATATATCCGGCATCTACTCTGGCCAGGTACAGAATATCGCTTCCCACAAGTCCGAACACCCAATCTGCGGGATTGGAAAGCGCTACCTCCTCCCAATCCCCTTTCTCATTTTGAATCACAGGCAGCTCCATTCCTGCAAGCCGCTCCATAATCCCCATCCAATGCCCCATAGGATCCGCCCCTTCTAAGGCGTGTATCTCATCCATCTGCTCCAAAACTTCTCTCTCGCTTCCTGAGAGACGGCAGTCCTGCGCATAACAGACAGCCTGATTTCTCATGGAAGCTCCCTTGTCCGCCGCCGCCGTTTCAAAGGACAAAACAGGCGTCTCTACAATTTCCAGATTACCCCACGGAGATTTTTCTCCTCCCAACAGCTCCGATGTGTTTTCTTCCACATAATATCTCAGTCTGTTTTCCACATTGCAGATTTCAGGCTTTCTCTCCAGATAGGATGCATCCACGTAAATCAGCCCATATCTCTCCAAAAGCTCTCTGTGAAACTCTGACAGCACCGCATTCATCCCTGTATCCACCGCACATTCCAGCCTCACCTTTCCCGCATTCCTGACCGCATTTCCTGTCAGAAGCAGAATAAATCCTGTCATAAAAGAGAGGGACAATGCCAGAAATACAGTCAAATACCCTTTCATCAGGAAAGGATCGCAGAGCTGTCTGCCGAAATCTTCTCGAAAATTGTTCCCGCAAGCTCCTGAATTTGGGTCTTGAAGATCAGTACCAGTCCAATCAGTACTACTATGATCAGGATCATCTCCACCGTCCCCATTCCGCAATTATTAGTTCTTAACTTTTTGTCCCTGTTTTTCCCCATTTTTTCCTCCATTCCGGTATGATTCATACCCTTCCATTGTTTTTTAGATATTGCCAAAATTCATATAGGCCGGTAAAAGAACCAAAATCATGGCCACTACCATCATAAGCATCATAGGAAGAAGTAGCTTGGTTCCTGCCTCCTCCCCGGCTTTTCTTGCCATGCTCATCCTGTCCTCCTGGGCGCTGTCCGCCTCCTGGGACAAAAGCATAAGAAGCTGCTGATTTCCCTGTTTCAAATGGACAGAGAGCAAAAAGCTCAGCCTTCTGTACCGCATCTGTCCGCAGCGCCTGCCAAAATCCTGATAAGCCTGTTCCTCTGACACTCCGTTTTGAAGCTGATGGCAGGCAAGCTTTATTTCTTTATACAGAAAGTGCTCCTTTCCTTTTGCCTGCTGCCCGAAATAATCCGATGACATACGGAATAATGCATTTTTGACGGTAAGTCCGGCTGATAAATAAAGCCTTAACTTACTGACAAACTCCGGATAATCCGCAAGCAACTGCCTGTTTCTTTTTTTACGTTTCTGTTCCAGGTCGTTTTCCGCCCCTTTACCGACAAGCGCCCCGCAGAGCAGTGTCAGCAAAAACAGAACCCCTCTGGTTTGTCCCCCTGCCCTGTCCTTTTCCTCCCAGCTCAGCTCTTCTCCCTGCAGACGCTGCGGAAGCACCAGCTCCTTTTCACTTCTCTGCTCCCTGTCCCTGGTTCGGAGCTCTTCCTCCAGTCCTATGAAAAATCTCTCTTCCGCGCTCAGCTCCTGCGGCAGAAGGAATACATCATAGCTGTAATGGACACTGCTCTCCTCATAAGAAACCTTTACGGACAGCCTGACCCACGCTCCGTCCTCACCGGTTCCGGCCCGGTTTACCCTCCCGCTTCTATCGACTCTTTCACTGTCTTCACTGCTCCAGGCAAGGCGGAATGGGTATCCCTCCACTGACGTCGCCAGATTTAAATCGCCGGTTACCGCGGATAAATCTAAATTATTTCCTTTGATCAGATCAGGCAGCATCACCGAAAGCTCCTCAAACTGCCTGTCCCTTTCCTCATCAGATAATTTTCGTTCCTCTACCAGATAAGGAATTTCTCTGCTCCAGTCTTTTGTCCGTACCTGCAGCCTCACTCTGTAATCCCCTGCGCCCCATTCGTTTCTGACAAGACGCCCCCCTTCTGCCAGCTTCTCCTCACCCCGGCTGCACAGGGGAAGAAGCACTGCAGACATCACCCCAATGCTCAAGACGCCAAGCACAAAAGCCAGCCTTTTCATCTGAAAGCGATCATAGACTCTTTCTATATTTTCTGAAGGATAAAGCTGTGACAGGGCCCTGCATATCTGAGGATTCCTCTTCCTGCCTGCTGCCGGTTTCATCCTTTTATAAAGTATTTCCGCGAAAGAAAGGAACGGGCTCTTCATTCTAATCCCTCCTGCCTCACTAAAGATTTTCTCATCAGTTATTACCCTCTCAAATGTCTATAGAAATTATTTTTTCTGACAACGCATACGCTGCCAGATATATCAATAGACAGATACTCATAATCAACACGCCCAAAAAGGAGTGATACAGCCCCTTAAAATATCCGGGTGAGGTTAGTCCGATATAAAGCATAATCAGAAATGGCATAAGATTCATAATTCTCTGTTCCAGCCTTCTGGCGCTGAGCAAAACGGCGATTTCTTTCTCTGTCTCAATCTTATGAATAATAATGGCTGCCGTCTTTTCCATCAGCGAAGCCATATTTCCGCTGCTTTCGTGAGAAATCTCATAAACCTGGGCAAACTCCCGGATTTCTGCAATTTCCAGTTTATTTCCAATCTGCTTCCACAGCTTCGGAAAAGGGATATTATTTTCCCTGCCCGACTTAAGCATATTGATTATTCTGCATACGCTGCTGTCTCTGCCATAGAGCGCCTTCATATCCCCATAACCGGACAAAAAAGCGTTTTCTGCCGAAAATCCGGCCTTTTGCCCGGCAGACACCAGCAGCAGCAATTCCTTAAACTGTTCTCTTGCCTGCTCTTTCTTTTTCTGCCAAAGGGCCTTTTCCTCCATACGGTAATACAGATACCCTACAACGGCTAACGGAATCAGCGCCCAAAGGGATTGATAAAAGAAATAATCTAAAACAATAACGACTAATATACCCTTTATTATCAAAAGCCTTTTTTCTGCCTGTGAGAGTGGCAGAAGATCATTTTCCTTTTTCATATGTAAGCTCCCCTGTCTTTCTCAGCTCTCCCTGTATTTTTCCATCTTCCGATACTCCCACACTTTCAAACCTATAAATTGTGCGCATGAGAACCTCTCCCTCCGAAAAGCCGAACGGCTCCGCGATTTCCAGGATTCTCCTGCTTCCATCCTTAAGCCTCCCCAGATGAATCATTAATCCGAAGCCGGAAGCGATCTGTTTGCGTATTGCCGAGAGGGGCATATCCATTCCCATCAGCACCATGGTTTCCAGGCGGCTGACCACGTCCCGCACACTGTTCGCATGTACCGTCGTCATTGCGCTGTGTCCCACATTGACGCTTTGCAGCATATCCACCGCCTCCTTCCCTCTCACCTCACCCACGATAATCCTGTCCGGCCTCATCCGCAGGGATGCCTTTATCAAGTCCCTGATCGTAATTTCCTTACACCCCTCCACATTGGCGTTTCTGGTTTCCAGGCTGACCAGATTGGGTATATTCCTGATTTGCAGCTCTGCACTGTCCTCGATCGTAATCACACGCTCTCTCTCCGGGATAAACCGGGAAAGAACATTCAGAAACGTGGTTTTTCCGGAACCCGTACCTCCGCTTACCAGAATGTTACACCCTGCCCTTACCAGCTCTCTTAGCTGATCTCTGCACTCCCCTGTGAGGGCGCCCATGGCAAGAAGCTGTTCCATCGTAATGGGCTTAGGGGGAAACCGTCTGATCGTAAGAATCGGCCCATTGATTGCAACCGGATCCAGTACCACGTTTACCCTGGCCCCGTCAGGCAGTCTGGCATCTACAATGGGCGACGCCTCGTTTACCACTCTGTTGCAGCCTGCGGTTATCTGCCAGATGACCTGCCTGAGTTTTTCTTTGGAATCAAAACAAATTTCCAGTTTCTTTAATCTTCCATCTTTCTCCACGAAAATACCGTCGGTTCCATTTACCATGATTTCCGTGATTTCAGGATTCTCAATTAATTCCTGCAGAATTCCGAGCTGTCTGATGGAATGAAATATTTCCCGCCTAAGCTGCTCTCTGGCCATCACCTCCAGATTACGCTTCTTGCTCTCCTGTCTGATTTGTTCATCGATCAGCTCCCTGATTTCTTCCTCTGTCATTTCCTTAGAAAGATCCAGCCTTCCTATAATCATTTCCTGCAGGCTTTTCTCAGCATCTCTGTTCATCCGCCTCCTCCCTGAGCAAGTCCGGGAAAACCCTGGCCTTAATGTATTTTGCCAGTTCCCCATAGGTCAGCTCCTCCACCTGACGCGGAAGCTGTTTAAAAACAGGAAGCTTCCACCTCGTTGTCCTGGCAGTGATCTCGCCATATTCCATTTGCTCTAATACCTTTTCGTATTGTTCTATCTTTGCCATCGCCATCCCGTCATCTCTGGAGATCGTATAGATATGATCACAGCCCTTCAAAACCTCCCACAGATCCATAATGCTGTCCGTCAGATCCAAAATCAGGTATTCATATTCACTGCTCTTTTCGATTTCCTGAAACAAATCCAGCCACTGGCTTCCCCTGATCCCCGCCAGGTTCTGATAAATTTCAGCCGGCGGGATAAAATCCAGCCCGTTCACCGTCTCCACCATACTCTCCATCCGGTACGCCAGCTTTTCACGGGCACAGGCAAAATAGTACATAAGATCCGATATATCGCTGTCAAAGGTTCTGCTGAGCAGCCGCGTAAAGCCGGAATAAACCTCGAAGTTCAGATACAGAGTTTTAAACCGTCTGGCCAGCATCTGGCCGAGAGTCAGCGAAAATGTAGTCTGCAGACACCTTCCTATCGGGGTATAAATTCCGATAATCTGCATTTTCCGGGTGCCTGTGCGCAGAGCTGTGGGCACGTCCTCTGATTTTTCCGTATAATATTCCATAACCTCGTGGAGAATATTTTCGCAGGACTGGTACTTATTGATGTGATGCAGAGCTTTATTCAGATTTTCTCCGTTCTCACTGAGAATAATGATGTGCGGTATTTTTAAGGCTTCCATTTCCTGTCCGTAGACACTTTCCGAGACGAGAAGACACTCAATGTCCTCCTGCCTGGCACAGGAGTAAAACTTCTTTTTATCAGTGAAGATATAAACCCGAAAGGGCAGATTCCTCTTCCCGCTGATAAACTCCATAAGCCGGTAGGCATAACTCTCCTCGCCATCAAAAATTGCAAGGATTCTTTTGTCCAAAATAACCCCCTTTCCCTCTAAATACAAATTTCTCTCTTGTAAATGTTGTTTGATTCAAGTTGATTTTCGGAAGGAGTTCTTCCAAATGAACTTAAAAATGAATGTAGAATCAAGTACCTTCTGCTCTGCAGAGGTTCCTGTTAAACTGATACATCAGAACGTTCTGTTTGTAAAATGAATTATATAGAAAAAGAAGCCGATTGTCCAGTAGAAAAAAACAAGTTTTTAAAGTTTGGCACAATTTCACAATAACATATAAAAATTTATTCCATAAAGCATTGCAACCCCCGGAAATCCAAGGATTCCGGATGTCAAAAAGGTAATGGGATTATAGCCCAGCCTCATACCGGGCATCGAACCTGCAAACATAAGATTGACAAAATAGATGGACATCATGCCAAGTACCCCGCGAAGCACAAAATTCACAACCCACTCCCCGCGGTTTTTCGCTGCACCGATGAGCAAAACCAATACCAGCGCTCCGATAATAAAGTAAACTCCCATATTATTTTCCATGCAATGCACCTCTCCTTCCCTTCTGCGTACCGGTTTTTGCAGCTATGACATTCTCTTCCCGTTTCTTTAATATATGTCCATCATTTTTGGCATATACCGGAATAAATGGAAATTTTATGATTATACTCATTAGCAAAAGGTAATTATTGGATAAGATCGGAATATGATGTAATAAGACGACCTGCTGGAAATGAGGAACGCTATGAAAATGTATTTTAGTCAAAGCTCCCGCGAAAACCGAGCCCTGTCGGAAAAAGAAATCGAACGCAATGCACTGCTCTCTGATTTGGAAAAGACGAAACGGGCTCTGGAAGTTGCCTACGCCGGTTTCGATAACGTGATTGAACCGGATTTGATTGATTGCTATATCTACGAAGTAAATTCTGTATTAAAACGCTACAAGTTTTTAATGGAACAGGCAGCGGCTTTAATCCCGCTGCCCGAAGAAAATACCCGTTCTGCTTCCTTAAATCCGGAAGCCTCTCTCACTACCCTGATTGGATAAGTTTTCCGTCAGGGAATTTTTTCCGTAGGTAAGACCGGCATAGACGGTCTGAGTGTTGGCCATCACAGGGGCGGAAGCGTCCGCCGCAGCAATTTTTTCATAAGCCTCATGGAGCTTTTCCATCATCCCTTTTACGTGGTCAAGCTCCTTCCTGCTGTTTTGCACGCTTGCCCTGGTCAGCTCCTTATTGGCAAATACATACAACTGCAACAAATTTCTGGCCGGCTCATATTCGAAGTGCAGCGAGGCAATTAACTCCTTGATGCATCCCCTAGCCTTCCGAATCCCTTCCTTAAAGGAGACTGAATCCCCCTCATCATGGGCCTGGGCGGCTTCCTTAAGATAAGTGATGGTCATCTCGTAAAGAATCACTACCAACTGCGTCTTGTTTGCCTGCGTAATTCTAAGCGTATACTCCTGCTTTAATTCCTTCGTCATTGCTTACCCTTTCTCCTGATTTATTGCAAAAGCTGCAGCACCTGGGCCGGCCTCTCATTTGCCTGGGCCAGAATGGAGGTGCTGGCCTGAGAAAGCACCTGGAGGGTGGTATATTCTGTCATTTCCTCTGCCATATCTGTATCCATAATGCGGGAGTAGGCCGCCGTAACGTTTTCATGAATAATATCAAGGTTGTTGACCGTATGATCCAGACGGTTTTCGTAGGCGCCCAGACGGCTGCGCACAGAGGAGACATACTTTATGGCCCCACCCACCTTGGTAATGGTTTCTTTAGCGCCGTCCTGTGTTGTGAGATCAATGGTGGAAATCCCCATCAGCTCTGTGGATACCTTGGGAATCCTAGCGGCAAGCTGCTGACCTTCGTTAGAGCCGATCTGCATATCCAGGGAACCGAATCCCGGAATCTGGATATTGACCGGCGCTGCCGCCGTGGGAGGTGTATAGCCCTCCTTCACCTCAAGCTTAATCTCCATCCCCTGATTGCCCTTAACAGAAATAATACTGCCGTCCCACTCAACGGTTGCGTTTGAGGCATCCGGATCTGTTACATCATATTCAAAAACGCCGGGTATGGAAATCTTATCCACGCCTGTAACCTTGCCGTCCGCAATCGTAACGTCTAAGGCTTCAATCGTATAGTCCCCGCTCTTCATCTCATCGCTGTAATACGCCACCTTTACGTCCAGATTATCCGTATAGGCGTTTAAGTCAAAGGAACCGTCCAATAGCCTCTGGCCGTTAAATTCCACCTCCGAAGCCGTCCTGTCGATTTCCTGGGTAAGCTGCTTTACCTCCTGGTCGATTATTTCCCTGTCGTCGTCCGTCAGTGTTCCCGTGCTGGCTTTCACGGCAAGCTCGTTGATCCTCTGAAGCATCTCGTGAATCTCCGACATAGCCCCGTCTGCAATCTGCATAATGGAAATCCCGTCGTTGGAATTCTGGGTTGCCTGATCCAAACCCTCAAGCTGGGCATTCATACGCTTTGCCATTGCCAGACCAGCCGGATTATCCTTTGCATTGACAATCTTAAGACCTGAAGAAAGTCTGGCCATAGACTCCTGCAGTTTGTTATCAGACTTGTTTAAATAGTTGTTGGCCACTACTGCCGATACATTGTAATTAATTCTCATCTTCCATATTTCCTTTCTCTAACCCTGTCCCGCCCACGTCCCCTGCGGACATTTCCCGGACATATCCTATGAATGCTCTGGCCGTCCGGTAAAGCAGACCGGAGTCGGCATCCCTTTGCGCTCTGTCATTTTCATTGCCGCTATTCCTCAAGGAGGCTTCTTTCAGGGAAAACTCTGCCAGATCCAGTTTTTCTCCCGTTGCAAAATAAATACTGCCTGCCTTAAGCCCTTCTTTTTCAAGCCGATCCTCCAAAACACCCTGACCCGCTTTGAGAAGCCCGGTTCCTTCCTCCCTGCTGCAGACGCAAAAGCCTTCTATTCCCCGGCTTGTAAGCTTAAACTCTGCCGCCGTCTTCCCAAGTGTCTGGGTTTCAAAAGCTACCGCAACCTTACTCTCCTTCTGAGCGCCATGCACAATCTTCAGATTGATGGAGGTCAGATGCCCGTCTATGTTGGCAGGAATCTCGTAGTTCTCCTCCCGGGCCATACTGCCCATAAAGGTAAACTGCTTATAAAGGGTGCTCATGGCTTTCACGTCCAGCGCCTTATTATGTAAGGAAAAAGCCATCCTTTCCACCATACTCTGAAGCCTCTCCTGCAACCCCTCATAGGCGCCCTGGGCCCTGTCTTTGTCCTCTAAAGCCGAAAGAACCTCTTCCCCCGCTTCCTCTAAGAAGCCCTCCGAATCTTCTGCCAGGCGTTCTGTACCTTCCTCCCCCTGCCTTCTGAGCCGGTTGAATTCCTTCCAGATTTCTCCGGGGTTTTTAAGGAAAGCCTCTGCCGCCATGAGGTGATCTGCCGTAATCGGTTTTTCATAGTCGGAAAGGTGCCTTAGCACATCCTCCTCCGCCTTCATGGTGCTGCGGATCTGCTCGTACAGCATATGATCAAATTCTCTTGCCGCCTGCTCGTCTCCGGCTTCTTCCAGAAGCTGTTCCAACGCCTGCTTATCCTGCACAACGTCAGAAGAAAATCCTTTGGCGATCTGACTGCTGATACTCTCTTTGCGGGTTTCCTTCGCATCCACGCCGCCGAAGCTCTCATCCACCGAATAATCCATCTTCCCCCGCTTACTGCTGCGCAGGGCGCTTAAAAGATTCCCCAGAGTAAATTCAGCCCCGGTCTGCCAAAGAGCGCCCACCGCCGCATCGTCCGCCTTTTGTATTTGGCGTACCAGCCTGTAAATACCGATATAAGCGCTTTTTTCCTCTTCCGTAATCCCCTTTTGCTTCTCCAGCTTATAGAGGAAACGGCTGTAGGATTCCATCTGTCCCGAAGGGTCCTGCTCCTGCCGGCTAAAATAATTTCCCAGCTCCTCTAAAGGCATTATCAGAGGGTTTATTCCCTCTCGAATCATATTTAAAACCCGTCCCGGGTCCATCTGCCTGACTACATCTCTGAGCAGTTCATCCTTTTCCCTGACCTGCTCTATATGCTCCTCTGTAATTTCCAGGTTGTTATAACCCAGAATCCGGACTGCCCTCCGGTTTTCCTCGGAAGTCTCCAGCTTCATGCTCTCAAGAATATCATCTACATTCCGAAACGCCCTTTGTATGGAATCTCCCATATCCCTGCGGGGCTGTGTCATCATAGCCTCATAATCCTGCCCTGCCTTTTCGTAGGCGAGGCGTTCTCTGCCGCCATGCTCGTATACATCCCTTAAGGTCTCAGATACCGACACCTTCGCCACCACAGATACCGGTGCAAAACGTATTCCCTGCAAAACATCGAGGGTCTCCTCATACAGAGAAGCCTTCTGTCTTGCCCCCGTCTCGTCCACCTGGCCGGTCAGCGCCTTGACATAGCTGTTTTCTGCTTCCCGCAGCTTTTCAATCAGCCTTTCCAAGGGTTCCGTGTCGATTTGGATGCCCCGCCGCAGAAGCTTTAAATTTGCTTCTACCGTCATCGTCAGCCTGACCTCCTCCAGAAGTCTGCGACCCCGCAGATTTTCCGCAGGGCCTGCCTGCCCCGGAATAAACTGACTTTGGGCGCCTCCCTCCCGGGAGCCTGGGTTACCCTGACTGTTTCTTTCTTTTGGAGCGGTCAATTCATTTTGAACCGCCAGAAGATTTTTCAGGGTAAGAGGTAAATCTCTTGCCAGAACAATATCTGCCGCCTCATCCTGAATTGCGGCGGTCTGCTGCGCAATGGATACGGCCTGCTCTGCATAGGTTTCCTTTTGGCATAAGTCCGCCTTGGCCGGGTCGGTTCCGTTTGCCAGGGCACAGGCGGCGCAGGCCATGAAATCCTCCAGAGCCACCGGGAACTGATGGCTTCTGATGTCCTTTAAAAGGGAAAAGGTCTCTTCATTCAGGGGAATCCCCTTCTCTACCAGCCACCTTGCATCTTCCAGATTTTCCTCATCCGCCTGATAGCCGGCCTCCTCAATCACTCTCTCCATCTGAGGCCGCAGCCTGTCAAAATCAATCTCCTCCGGCTTTTTCGCGTAGTATCCGGCCATCGAGCCTGCCGCGTAATATCCTCTGCCCTGACGGTTCCCGTCGCTGAGAGCCGAATATTTGGCCGTATACAGGTTCTTCGGAGCAGGGGCAAGGTCATTTTCTACCATGTATTTTATACTGCCCTCTGTAGGCTCGCCCGCCTGCTCTAACAGCTTCCACGCCTCCGTTACAGCGGCAATATTTTCTTCCGTAAAAGGAATGTCTTTTTCGGCAAACTGTTTTTTCAGCTCATTGGCAAAGGCCTCGCTGCCGGTAATATCCTTAAGAACCTCATCATCTACGGTGTCCGTGTAGCCTGCGATCTCTGTTCCGCCTTTAGCAAGGGCAACCTTAATTTCATCCACAATGGTAACCACAGTCTCTATATCTGTACTTCCGGGATGAAAGCCTTCCTTCTGGAGTCTTGCAAAATCTTCATCCGACATAGAATTGGACATAACTGCCATATAGTTACGACGGGCAACCACATCCTCCTGCCCGATCTGCCGTATCAGTTCTTCTGCGGTCCGTCCATGACCTGCATACGCGCTGTTATCCATAACTGTGCCAGAAATGTCCAATACAAACCCGCTTTTACCTGCCGGGGCAGGCTCCTGCGCGGCCCGATATGAAATTGTTTCCCTGCCTCCGTTTACATATCCCTGAGCGCCTCTTGTCTCGGCACCCTCCACCAAAACATTCATACATCCTCACATTCCACAGCTTATATTCCTGATCCAAGAATTTTATTATCTGAAAAGGGCGAATGCACTCGCATTCACCCTTTATTTCGGCATATCTTATCGTTTTCTTAACTGTGCTCAAAAAACAAATATGGCGGCAGTGTAAGCAGGCAGATCCAAAGTAATGCTGTAATCCCTGTAATCGCATTGTTCCTTCACAGCCGTAATCTCCTTGGGAATCTCTCCTCCGGCTCCGCCGAACCGCTCCTCTGCGCTGTTCAAAAGCAGTTTATACTTTTTCTTTTTGGGTACGCCCAGTTTGTAATTCTCCCATGTAATAGGGGTCATGTTAATGATAAATAACAGGTTATTCTTTCCGCCGGCCGCCTTTCTGAAGAAGCTGTAGGTGCTCCTGTCCTTATCGTCGCAGTTGAGCCACTCAAACCCGTCCCAGCAGTTATCGAACTCATACATACACGGGTACTTCCGGTAAATCTTCAGAAGCTCCTTCATATATTCGTGAAGGCCCTTGTTCAAACTTTCTCCAAGCAAAAACCAGTCAAGCTCCCTCTCCTCGCTCCACTCTCTCTCCTGGCCGAAATCCTGACCCATGAACAGAAGCTTTTTGCCTGCATGGCCAAACATGTAAGCATAGCCGCAGCGCAGATTTGCATATTTATCTACCTGATAACCCGGCATCTTGTTCAGCATGGAGCATTTCAGGTGTACCACCTCGTCATGGGAAAGAGGCAGGATATAATTTTCGTATTCATTATAGGACATGGCAAAGGTCATGGCATAATGGTTATCCTTCCGGAAATACGGATCCAGCTTCATATACTCGCAAAAGTCATGCATCCATCCCATATTCCACTTAAAGGAAAATCCGAGGCCCTCCTCCTCCACCCTGGCGGTTACCTTAGGCCATGCGGTAGACTCCTCCGCAATCGTCAGAAATCCCGGATACGTGCCGAGTACTACGGAATTCAGATGTTTGAAGAACTCAATTGCCTCCAGATTCTTGTTCCCGCCATACTTATTGGGCACCCACTGTCCATCCTGCTTACCGTAATCCAGATAAAGCATGGAGGCCACCGCATCCACACGGATGCCGTCCACATGGAATTCCTTAATCCAGAACAACACATTGGCGATCAGGAAATTTTTCACCTCAGTTTTGCCATAGTTGAAGATTTTGGTTCCCCAATCCGGATGCTCGCCCTTGCGGGGATCCGGATGCTCAAAAATACACTGGCCGTCAAAGCGTCCCAGCCCATGGGCATCCGTTGCAAAATGTGCCGGCACCCAATCCAGAATCACGCCGATTTTGTTCCTGTGGAGTTTATTCACAAGATACATGAAATCCTCCGGCTCTCCGTAACGGGTGGTAGGCGCATAATATCCCGTCACCTGGTATCCCCAGGAACCGTCAAAGGGATGCTCTGCAATACCCATTAATTCGATATGAGTATACTTCATCTCCTTTAAGTACTCAACGATTCTGTCTGCGAACTCCCGGTAATTGTAAAACCTCTTTTCTTCCGGCCTGGGATGGCACATCCAGGATCCGATATGGCATTCATAAATAGCCAGCGGCTCTTTATTGTAATCTTTCCCGCTGCGCTCCTTCATCCAGACCTCATCCGTCCACTTAAAATCTGAAAAATCCACTGTCCTTGAAGCCGTACCGGGACGCAGCTCCGCGCTGTTTGCAAAGGGATCCGCTTTATAAAGCTTCTCTCCTCCCGGGGTGGTAATCAGAAATTTATACAGCTCATGGACTCCTACCCCCGCAATAAAGGCGGTGTGAATCCCGCCCTCTCCCAATTTTTTCATTGGATGGGCAGTCTCATCCCAGCCGTTAAACGTCCCGATCACATGGACACTGGCGGCGTTAGGCGCCCAGACGCCGAAAAACATCCCCTTTTCCCCGTCCTGAATGCTGGGATGAGCGCCAAGCTTCTTGTAAATATCATAGTGTGTCCCCTGGGCAAACAGGTACTGGTCTGCCTCCGAAATAAAAACTTCCCCTTCTGTCCTTTTTTCTTTCATTGCTTTAAACCCCCAAATTTAATAATGCATAAAATCATTCTCCCTGAGAACGATCATATCCTCCTCGTCATATCTCTTTCCAAGAAGGACGTCAAAGAAATGCTTCGGCGTCTTTTTGTCCGCATAATAAATGGCCTCATCCACAAGCTCCTCTATTTCCGTCAAGGTGACCTCATGATCGCTGGTCTGCATATCCGCAATTCTCGTATGCAATGCCAGAACCCCAAGCTCGTCGATGGCATATTCCTGCTCAAGGGCATATTTTCTTGCGTATCTGACAAGCGTCTGATCATCTAACGCCTCCACATCCACTCTCAGGTTAAACGTATTTAATAATTCCGGATACGCTGCCAAATGCTGCTCCATTGCGGCCTTTGTATCCTCCAGTAAAACGATCAGCCCCTTTCCTTCCTGATTAAGCGCCTTCAAAAGCTGCTCTACCGTCGCTTTTTTCATGGAGGATGCCGCCTCCACAATCAGCGCCCCGCCCGAAAGCTTGCCCAGGGTGGATGCCACATCCTTCCTGTTCATGGTACTTCCGGAAATCTTGGCAACCTTTCCGGAAAAATTACTGTCGGAGAGCTGTACTTCCTTGACAAGGAGCTTTGCAAGGGCGATAGTTCCCGTCCCTTCCTCCCCGGTAATAATCACATTTCCGGTAAAGGACGCCATACTGATATTATCAATTATTTCCACAATCTGTCTTCTTGTTCTCTTGTGGTGGATAAACGGGGCAAACAGTTCTCTTTCACTACCTGTCATTTCCCTGACCACCTGTTTATTTTCGTCCTCCTCCGATTCCTGAGAGGCCTCTGCGCCGCCTTGCCTTTCGGCTTTTAATTCCTCAGGATTTTGACTGGCGGCCCCGTCTGCTTCTTCTTCCTGGAAATCTTCGCCTTCTTCCGTTTCCTCACCGTAGCTTCCCTCCATCTCGGCCTCTGCCTCCTGCCAGAGCTTTTCCTCAAGCTCTTCCAAAGTAAGGTTTTCCCTGGTCCAGAGCGATTCTGTTTTTGGCGGTTCCTCCTTTTCCTTCTCAGGCGCAGGTTCTTCCTCCTGTACCTCTGCCGCCGTCCCTTCCTCTTTCTCATCCGGGAATTGGGGCTCTACCCTTTTCGGAGACTCCGCTTTTTTAGTTTTGGCTCCGTCCGCCGTCTTTAAAAGCCCGAGACGCTCCCTGGCAAGCTTTAGCTTTTCTTCCTTCATGGCCGCCGTCACCATGGCCTTCTCCAGCTCCTCCAAAAGTCCGGATCTGGTAGATTCGTCAAAATCCGCAAAAAGCGTATCTGTCTGCTGCTGAACCCGCTTGCGGATATCCTCCATCCGCTTACGCTCATTGTCCTGCTTCATCTTCTCCCACTCAGCCATAATATCCTCTATGCTGAGCTGCCCGGTGATCTGTTTCTCCACCTTGTCCTGTTCAGGAACCACCAAAGAGAGCTGTCCGTCATATTCCTGAGTCAGCATATTGTCATAACCCGAGGGCTTCTGAAAGGTTCTGATCACCCCGGTATTGCCAATTCTGGGATCCGCGCTTGCAAGAGGCTCTTTTGCCTCCTCTTCCTTTCGGGGCTCCGGTTCTCCGATGGGGGTAAACAGGGTTTTTGACCCGTTTTGCTGTTCCAGCTCAAAAACCACATCCTGAATATTGACCTCTTCCGTATTTCCGAAAAAGACCTCCTCATTGGAGTTGCTTCCGGCGAAATTCTGCGGCCTGAGCCTGGGCACTGCCTTTGGCTCCTGGGGCTTTTTTTCAGGGACAGCATGCTCATCCAGCCCGCTTACCGGCTCGTATACCTGAGTCCTTTGCCGGCTCAGCGTTTCCGCCATCACGGACTTTTCAGCCTTATAGGTTTCCTTAGGCGGCTCATTTGGGGCCTGCGGCCTTTTATGGTCGTCTAAAATTTCTTTCATGCTTTCCGCTAATTCTTTTTGGAGATTCAGGGTATTATACTGGCTTACATCCACTGTTTTTACCTGTATATCAAGTTCATCCTTCCCCGGCACCTCCTGGGTATCGTCTGTAAGGATATTCTCCTCCAGACTGAACTCGTCGTCCTCTTCCTCCTCCGTCTCCTTTTCGGCAGCCTCCTGTATCGCTTTCTGATCCGCAGCAAAATCAGAGGTGATAAAACCACCTCCCTGTTTCATCTGTTCATACTTGATCTGCTGCTCCTCGCTTAAAGGTTCATGGAGCATCTTAAGCTCCAGGGCCTTTACCACATAGCGCCCTTCTCCGAACCACAGCGCCATCTCGTTACATTCTTCCACACACTTCGAGGCCAGGCCTACCCTGTGATAAAGGTATGCAAGCTCATAAGCCCATTTTTCACGGTAATCCCGCTTCTTAAGCTCCTCCAACACCTCAATCCGCTCTTCCAGGCTCACTTCCTGTGCCTCGTATAATTTATACTGCAGCACATACCTTCCGCTGTCCTTAGGCGCCAGATGCACAAATTCTTTATAATATTCCAGAGCCTGCACGAACTCACCCAGCTTAATGGATAATTCGCACAGGGAATAAACAATCAGCCTTCCCCCGGCATGTCTCTCATAGGCAAGCAGAAGAATATCCCTGCTGTCTTCATATCTTCTGTTGATCTTATATAAATCACTGATGGTACACAGCATCATTGTGCTTTTGACTCTGCGCCAGTCAATGGAATCCGCTACTTTCACAGCATCCGCATATTTTCCTTCGGAAATCAGTGTTTTTATTTCATCTGCCCGCACTTTGTACTCATATTTATCCAAGGTAGCCACCTCTATATCTTTTTTAAGGCATAATTATCCTATTATCATTTGTTTAGTTTACCATATGATTTTTGGTATGTAAAATACAATTTCGGGAAAATTCGGCAAATTGCTCCAGGGAGAGCGCTTCCCCCCTTATACTCCTGTCAAGTTTCATTCCGTCAAGTACTTCGCAAATATCCTCTCTGGTCAAGACAAATCCCTTTCCGTCCTCCGCGCTTAGAGGCGATGCGTTGGCAAGGGCATTTGCCAGAGTTTTCCTCCGCTGATTAAACGCTCCCCGTATGATGGAAAAAAGCAGCCTTTCATCTGACGCCTCCACCGGCCTTTTCTCCAATCGGTTCAGACGGATGACGCTGCTTCCCACGCCGGGCCTTGGCATGAAGCAGGACGGAGGTACATTCATAATAATTTCCGGCCTGGCATAGTATTGCACCGCAAGGCTGAGTGTCCCGTAATCTTTACTTCCGGGCCCGGCCTGCATTCGTTCCGCCACCTCCTTCTGAACCATAACCGTCATGTCGGAAAGCGGGGCCCGGCTCTCAAACAGGCCCATTATGATCGGCGTTGTAATATAGTAAGGCAGATTCGCCACTACCTTAAAAGCCTGCCCGTTATTTTTTTCTTTTGCCAGCTTTTCTATATCCACCTTCAGAATATCTTCGTTTAACACCGTCACATTGTCATAACCGGAAAGTGTCTCGCTCAGGATAGGAATTAATTTTTTATCGATCTCAACCGCGATTACCCTGCCCGCACTTTCTGCCAGATGCTGGGTAAGGGCCCCGATCCCTGGCCCGATCTCTATAACGCAGTCCCTGTCGGTAATCCCTGCTGAGGAAACAATCTTTTTTAGTATATTGGAATCAATCAGAAAATTCTGTCCGTATTTTTTCTGGAAGCTGAATCCATATTTTCTGATGATCTCCGCCGTCGCCGTAGGCGTACCAAGATCAGCCATCCGTATCTCCTTCCTTTCCGCGGTCAATTCCATAAAACTCCAATCCGTTCTGCAGTGTTTTCTCCAGAACTTCTTCTTTTGTGATTTTCTTTATCTGCGCCAGCCTCTCCGCTACAAAATCAATGTATGGGGATTGGTTTCGTTTTCCCCGGTAAGGCTCCGGCGCAAGATAGGGGCAGTCTGTCTCCAGCAAAATACGGTTCAGCGGGATATACTCTGCCGCCTCCAGAAGCTTTCTCGCGTTCTTAAAGGTAAGAACACCTCCTATTCCGAAATAGTAATCCATATTGAGATACTCCCTGGCAGCCTCTTTTGTGTAGGAAAAGCAGTGGATCACGCCCCTTGTCTTATCCTTCTCCCATCCCTTCAAAATGTCCAGGGTATCCCCGGCCGCATCCCGGGAATGGACGATGACAGGTAGGTTCACCTCCCGGGCAAGCAAAAGCTGCCTCTCAAACCACTTCCGCTGAACGGCCCGGTCCGGCTCAGGCCAGTAATAATCAAGCCCGATTTCGCCTATTGCCGCCACCTTGGGATTTGCCGCCTTTTCTTTCAGCCATTGCATATCCTCCTCCTTAAGGTTTTCGGTCTCTGAAGGATGGATGCCGATTGCGCCGTATACAAAAGAATATTTTTCTGCCAGTGCAAGAACTCTTTGGCAGGACTCCATACTGGCTCCTACATCTACAATATAGCCTACTCCCTTCTCTGGCATACTCTCAAGCAACGCCTGTCTGTCCCCGTCAAATACCTCGTCATCATAATGGGCATGTGTGTCGAATATCATCTTTAAAGCCATTCTCCTTTCAAACGCCAACGGCTTTTCGCCTCCGGGACAAAAGCCACTGTAAAAATTTGTAAATATTTTTAAAAATTTTTTAAAAAACACTTGCAAACCAAAAGATATTATACTATAATAGGTTTCGCGTTGTAAATGAATTAAATGATAAAACTTCCGCGCCTTTAGCTCAGTTGGTAGAGCACCTGACTCTTAATCAGGGTGTCCAGGGTTCGAGCCCCTGAAGGCGCACGCGAGTACCATTTTTGAGGACGTATGAGCCTTGGGGATGGTGCTTTTTTTTGTACAAATTTCACTGTTTTAGGGCAAAAAGGTGTCTAGGCCTTAACATCTTGTAGTGCTCACATCCTCATGCCCCATAATGATCATGAAATGCTACAGTCAGACTCTTGCAGAATTTTTTTGTGAAACAATCCAAGACATGACTTTACCTACAAAAGAAGGATTCAAAGAAATATACGAATTAATACAGAAAAAGGCAAAAAAATATCCGGAAAGGAAAAGCTTATATGCAGTAATACCTATAGATAAAGAAAATGATAATTGTATTGAATTTACTTAATGATTATGCTATTCTTATAGCAAAGGGAAAGCCAGTGAAGCGGCTACCCAAAATGAATAACTGTTATTTAAAAACAGCCGTCACTATTAAGGGTAGTGGCGGCTATTTCTTTCCCTTGAAGATTGTATAACATACTCCCACAAGGGTGCAAATGAATATCCCAATCTGAATCAATTCAGAGTATGTAACATACATCGGCATTCCCTCCTTTCTTTCGTCTGGAGGGTTAAGCCCTCCGATAATGCAAGAGGGTAACCGCCTTTAGTTCACTGACTTTCCTTGAACCGTATTATAGCAAACCATATTCGCTATGTAAACACCACAACTAAAATCACATTCCATAAATAATTTGACACTTTGCCAAAAAACCCTCATAATTAAAAAGATAATACGTCGCAAAAACTCTTAATCAGGGTGTCCAGGGTTTGAGCCCCTGAAGGCGCACGCGAGTACCATTTTTGAGGACGTATGAGCCTTGGGGATGGTGCTTTTTTATAACAATTCAGAACAGGAGGAACGATCGAATGCGTGAAACTCTCAATGTCAACGTAAAAGAGCCGTCTTACTTTACCACCACAGGCGTTACATTTTCCCAGGTGGACGCCTGGTTTGGACATACCAGACGGGATTTGAAGATGGATATTGTCTATCCGGAGGATCCGGAAAAGACCTATCCCTGTATCGTCTGGATCTGCGGCGGCGCGTGGCTGCAGATGGACAGATCCGCCCATCTGGCTTATCTGGCATGGCTGGCCCGGAAGGGATTTGTTGTTGCAAGCGCAGAATACCGCACCAGCAATGAGGCCGTTTATCCGGCACAGCTTATAGATATTAAGTCGGCAATCCGTTATCTGCGCGGGCACAGCGAGCGCTATCGGATCAACCCGGAGCGCTTCGGCGTTATGGGCGAGTCCGCAGGCGGGCATCTGACCGCAATGGCAGCGCTGGCAGACGACCCGGCCTATGATGTGGGAAGCTATCTGGAATATTCCAGCCGGGTACAGGCAGCATGTCCCTGGTATCCGCCTGCGGATGTAACCACCTTCCCTTATCCCTCACCCCTGGAATCCGCCGCTTCGCCGGAGTCGCTGATGCTGGGAGTCAATGTAATGCTCTGTCAGGAGGAAGCTGTAAAAGCTTCTCCCATATCCTATATCTCCAAGGAAGCCCCGCCCTTTATGATCCTGCACGGCACCGATGACCGCACGGTTCCCTTTGCGCAGGGCGAAATCCTGCACGATAAGCTGGAGGCGGCGGGCTGCGATGTAAGGCTGGTTGCCATAGAAGGGGCCGACCACGCTGACCGGCAGTTCTTCCAGACACAGCTCTGGGAGCGTATCGCGGATTTCTTCCGCGAAAAGCTGGGCTAAAACCGGAAAGGCATAGGTTTTCATATGATATTAGCTGTCTTAGAGGACACTCTCATGGACGGGATCCGGCTGCTACCGTTCCTGTTCATTACCTATCTGGTCATGGAATATATTGAGCACAAGACCGGCGAAGCCTCCCGGCAGATCATGAAGAAATCCGGAAGCTGGGGGCCGGCGCTGGGCGGTCTTTTGGGAGCCGCCCCTCAATGCGGCTTCTCCGCCGCGGCATCCAATCTGTACGCCGGAGGAATTATTACCCCCGGCACACTGATCGCCGTGTTTTTATCCACCTCCGACGAGATGCTTCCGGTACTGGTCTCCGAACAGGCGCCGGTCTCCATGATCGCAAAGCTTTTGGGGCTAAAAGCGGCGATCGGTATCTGCATCGGGTTTTTGACAGATCTGCTGATCCGGCGCCGTAGGGACAGAAAGGGCAGCGTTGAAGAAAAGCTGCGCATAGAACACCTGTGCAGTCATCAGCGCTGCCGCTGCGGCAAAGGACGGATCATCTCCTCCGCACTGCGGCATTCCCTTCAGATTTTTGTTTTTATCCTTGTCATATCCTTTGCCCTGAATCTGCTAGTGGAGCTTACGGGATCGGAACGGCTGGAAGCCTTTCTTTCCGGCAGGACCATTCTGGGGCCTCTTTTTGCGGGGCTGATCGGCCTGATACCCAACTGCGCCTCTTCCGTGCTTCTGACCCGGCTGTATCTGTCAGGAATGCTCAGCTCCGGCTCCATGCTGGCGGGACTTCTCTCAGGCTCCGGGGTAGGACTTCTGGTTCTTTTTAAAGTAAACGACAACCTTCGGGAAAATCTAAAGATAACTCTGCTGCTCTATTCCGCGGGGGCCCTATGCGGGATTATAATTGAAATAATCGGCGGCCATGTGTTCTTTTAACAGAATACATGGCCGCCGGTCTGTCCGTTATCTGGAGGTACCCTCAAAGATCATATCGGAAAATCTCATATTCCTGTCGCTCACCGCACCGTTTAGCTCAAGCATTCCTTTTGTACCGTCAGTAATAATCAGTAACAAAGTATCCTTTCCAAAATGCAGCTTCCATGTCTGAAAATGGCCGGTCTCCTGCCAGCATATCGTCAAAAGAAGCGTATCCTGATCTACCCAGTTATGATGGGCAGCGTACTTCCAGCTACGGCTTCTCTGCTCTTCTCCGAGGAGGGGACTGCTGGACGGAATTTCGATCGAATATCCGGTTTCTCCAAACAAATCAACTGCACAGGAGCTGTGAATGGTCTGCTTTTCATCGACCACAATCGTCATATGGCTGTTGCCGATCTCAAAGCGGAGCACATGCTCCTCCCGGGATGTACGGCTGCAGAGATCAAATACCTTATTTTGAATAAGTTGCATCATATAAGAGGCGCTGGGCCGATATACAGCAGGGCTTTCCCACCGGCTCATCACATTTTTCATATACTCATAGCCCCCTGCATCACAGGGTTTGGGCCCGTCCGTCATATTGTGAAGGATATGCTTTTCAATCAGCGGGAATATCCTGCTTGCGTCCGCCTCCTCCGCAGTAGTTGTAATGACCATATCCTTTTCAGGAAATACCATGCAGTACTGGCCAAAAGCCCCGTCTGCCCGATAGCTCCCGGGACTGTTCTCCCAGATCTGGTAACCGTAGTGCCGGCCCCATCCCGCGCCCCCCTGTCCGTTTGTAGAAATATGAGGGTACGTCGCCTCTTCAACCCATTCCCGGGTAAGAATACGTTTCCCATTGTAAACCCCCTTGTGCAGGTACAAAAGGCCTAACCTGGTGAGGTCACGGGGCGCAATCAAAAGCCCCCACCCGCCGGTGTTGTTCTCCCCATGCTTATCCCAACTGACATCCGTGATACCAAGCGGATCAAATACATGTTTTTGCAGCCAGTCCATCATACACATCCCGCTCACACGGCCGATCAGCTCCGACAGCATATAGGTTCCACCTGAATTATACACAAAATGCGTCCCCGGCTCATACTGCATTTTTCCCGTAAAAAAGATCTCCGGCCAGGGTCTTGTGCCATTGCACATATCTCCTACCGTATCCGCCCCGTGTCCTGTGCTCATAGTCAGAAGGTGACGTATCCTTATGGCACGGGCCTTCTCATCCATATCCAGATTATGGCATTCCGGAAAATAATCAAGAACAACATCATCCACGTGAAGCAAGCCTTCCCTCACCGCAATCCCTATCGCCGTGGATGTAAAAGTTTTGCTCACAGAATAGACCAGTCTCTTATCAAGGGCACAAAACGGAAATCTGGCCGCCTCCGCCACAGCCTTATCATGCCGGACAATATGAAGGGTACTTAATTTGTAATTGATTTCCTCACATTCCTTCAAAAATTGAGCGATTGCCACTGAGGAAATACCCGTTTCCTCAGGAAGATAAAATTTGTCAAATACCTGCTCCATGTGTCATACCTCCTCACACACCTGAAAAATGTAGAATTTTAAATAATAGGATTCCTCTGCCGCCCACAAAATCGGATGATCCGGCGCCTGGGTCCGAAACTCCACCTGCTTAAGGCGTTTATGGGCGCTGCGCGCTGCCTGATGCAGAGTCTGGGTAAAAAGCTCATAGGTCATGAAATGAGAACAGGAGCAGGTAGCCAGAAAGCCGCCGTCCTTTACCAGCTTCATGGCCCGAAGATTGATCTCCCGATAGCCCTTCACCGCATTTTTAACGGAATTGCGGGACTTGGTAAAGGCCGGGGGATCCAGGATCACCACATCAAACCTCTCCTGCTTTTTTTCCAGCTCCGGCAACAGCTCAAAAACATCCCTGTGCCAAAATTCCACCCGCCCCTCCACTGCGTTTAACCGGGCATTTTTCCGGGCCTGTTCCACTGCCGTTTCGGAGGCATCCACCCCAATGACCTGTCTGGCCCCGGCCATTGCCGCGTTCAGGGAAAAGGAGCCCGTATGCGTAAAGCAGTCCAGCACTCTGGCGTCCCGGCAGAGCTTCTGTATCGCCAGGCGGTTGTATTTCTGGTCAAGGAAGAAACCGGTCTTTTGTCCCTCCTTCACATCCACAAGATACCTTACCCCGTTTTCCTCTATCTCCACATTGGTGTCAAACTCGTTTCCCAAAAAGCCCTTAACCCGCTCCATCCCTTCGTTTTGCCGGACCTTGGCATCGCTGCGCTCATAGACTCCTCTTACGGCAATACCGTCCCTAAGAAGCTCCTCCTTTAAGAGCTCCAGGATCGTCTCCTTAAAACGGTCGATACCCAAAGCCAAAGATTCCACCACCAGCACATCCGAAAACTTGTCCACCACCAGTCCCGGCAGGAAGTCCGCCTCCCCGAAGATCAGGCGGCAGCTTCCCGTATCCACCGTTTTTTTGCGGTACTCCCAGGCATTCCTTACCCTTTTCTGCAAAAAATCCCTGTCAATGTCCTGCTGCGCATTTCTCGTCATCAGGCGGATCCTTATTTTGGAGTTCTGATTGATAAACCCTCTCCCCAACGGATACCCGTCAAAATCATGTACGGTCACAATATCTCCGTTTGAAAAAGAACCCGTAATACTTTCTATTTCATTGTCAAATATCCACATGCCGCCTGCTTTTATCGTGCGGCCCTCTCCCTTTTTCAGGGTCACAAATGTATTTCCCATAAAAAATAATCCTTTCCTGTATGAATACTATCAAGTATACCACAGAAAAGGATTACCGCATCGAAAAATATGCTTATTTTTAGTCCAGGATCCCCAGAATCCCTTCATTTACCATAGCCCTCTCCCTCTCGTAAGGGCTTTCAAGTATGGCAAAACGCCCATCCCTGCTGCTCCTTTCAAAAGCAGTCATGATTTCCAGAACGTGCAGGGTCTGCTCACAGCCCGCCCTCATGCCTCTGCCTGTGCGCAGGGCCTTTGCCATATCCGAAAGGCCCAGCCCCCTGCTGTTTTCTTTGTAGTCAAATACCAGGGGAATCTCCCTAAAAACCCCATCCTGCGGGCAAAGAAGCTGCACCGGGCCGCCAAACCCGTTGGGATCCGGCACCTTCAGCGTGCCCTTTGTGCCGTATATTTCAAGACAGGCAGAGTTATCATAGTAGACGTCAAAGGTGGTGGTAATCGTGACCACCGCTCCCTCCTCAAACTGCAGAATCCCGTTCACATGGGTGGGAACCTCCACCTGAACCGTCCGGCCATAGCTGGGCTTGCTTGTGATGGTGCGCGTCTCGAAGCTTCTGGAGGTAATACCGGTAAGCCCCTGCACCCTGCCAAGCATGTTCACCAGGGCGGTCAGATAGTAGGGCCCCATATCCATCATGGGCCCGCCGCCAAACTGGTAATAAAACTCCGGCGAGGGATGCCAGCTTTCATGGCCGTGACAGATCATTCTGGCGCATCCGCCGATGGGGCGTCCTATAAATCCATCGTCGATGAGCTTTCGGCAGGTCTGGATTCCTGCTCCCAAAAAGGTATCCGGGGCGCCGCCAAGCAAAAGCCCCTTTTCCCCGGCAAGTGCAGCAAGCTCCTTTCCCTCCTCATAGGTGGCCGCCAAAGGCTTTTCACTGTAAACATGCTTTCCTGCAAGCAGCGCCGCTTTGGTGGTTTCATAATGCTCGAAGGGCCTTGTAAGATTTAACACGATCTCAATTGCCGGATCCTCCAAAAGCTCTTTCATGGAAGAGTAACCTTTTGCGATTCCATATTCTTTTTTTACCGTTTCAATTTTTTCCGGAATCAAATCGTAGACCCCTGCCACCTCTACTTCACGAAATAATTCCGTAAGATTTTTAAGGTATATTCCGCTGATTGCGCCTAAACCCAAAATCCCCACTTTTACTTTATCCATAAGGCATTTCCTCCTGTCCGAACCGTTAATTTAATACATCTTGGCAGTATTTTCAAACCGCTCTGTGGTCAGCTTATGATCCAGGGCGTATTGCTTTCCCTCTGCAGCCCAGCACATGCCCTGCTCCATCAGCTTCTGTGCCTGCGGGAACTTTTCAAACACATCATCGTGATGTCCCAGGGAGTTATAAAACACCCTGCCGTTTCCCCAGAACTTCGTCCATGCCACCGGCATATCCACCTGTTTATTGGAAATATGATAATAGGGTACTGCCGGGAATCTGGTAGTAGCCAAAACCTCTACCGCCGGATCCACATGCAGATAATAATGCTCGCTGCAGACCTCGAAGTCCTCGATTCCCTCCACAATGGGACTAGAACCATGCCGGATATTTACCTGATAGCGCACACCGTCCCCGCCGGGATGGCTGACCCACTGTCCGCCCGTCATAAACTGCCACTCCACGTCCTCGCGGAAGGAATCACACATCCCTCCGTGACAGCCCGCCAGACCGCTGCCTGATGCCACCGCCTTTACAATATTTTCTCTGGCCTGGCAGGAGATGCTTCCCATAGTCCAGCAGGGTATGATCAGATCCATCTCCATCAGATGCTCCGCGTCAAGCAGCGCCTCCTGATCTCCATAAATTTCACATGCGTATCCATGTTTCTCCATAATCCGGGCAAATCTTGCCGCCACCTGTGCAGGCTCGTGGCCGTCCCAGCCGCCCTGAAAAATCAGAACCTTTTTTTCTCTTTCCATAGTAACCCTCTCCTTTACCCATTCATGGTATTTCTTTTTGCTATTTGAATCATAGCACTTCCTGCTTTATAATGATTGTCATATCACCTGAATTTATGGCCAAAAATTGCTATGTTGAAGAGGTATGCCCATATGAATCCTTTTTATGAAAACAAAGAAGCTCCCCTGCAGATTTCCCCTTCTTTAAATCTGGAATTTCCCGAACACCTTCACGGCCACACAGAAATCCTTTTCGTGCGCGAGGGACGTATTTTGGTAAACATAATGGGAAAAGCAAAAGAGCTGAGAAAAGGCGACTGTGCCGTGGTTTTTCCTCAAAAAATACACAGCTATCATTCCCTGGGCGGCTCGTCAAGCTGGCTTCTCATTTTCGGCAATACGCTGGCCGGCTCCTATCTGCATTCCCTTCAGGAATACAGCCCGTCTACTCCTTTTCTGCCTGCCGGGATCCTGCACCGGGATGTGGCTCTTTCCTTTGAGCGCTTATATGATTCCTCCGGCGACATTTCCCTTTGCAGCGCCTGGATTCAGGTCTTACTGGCAAATATTATGCCTCTCCTGTCTCTCCGGAAAGAAAACCAGCCGGAGAGCATGGAGCTTACTCACCGCCTGGTTCATTATGTCATGGAGCATTTTCAGGAGCCTCTTACCCTGGAGATACTGGCCAAGGAGCTGCATATAAACAAATATTATCTCTCCCACATTTTTTCCGGCCGTCTGCATATCAATTTCCGGGGGTATCTAAACCGCATCCGGTTAGAATATGCCTTGCAGCTCATCCGCTCCACCAGACAGCCCCTTACCAGCGTCTGGGAAGAAGCCGGCTTTAACAGCCAGCGAAGCTTCAACAGAATTTTTCAGGAAACCATGGGCATGACTCCCTTAGAATACCGGAAGTCAATCTTGTAAGCCGAATTCCGCATCTCCTGTCAGCCAACAACCTTTTTCGCTACACCGGCGAGCCTCCCGGCGCCTTGCGGAACTGGGAGGGCGTCATCAAAAACTGGCTGCGGAACTGATGGCAGAAGGAGGTGCTGTCCACAAAGCCGCAGGAATTGGCGATCTCCGACACTCTCAGAGTGGTGGAGGTAAGCATCTGCTTGGCAACGGAAAGGCGGTAGCTGATCAGATACTGCTGGGGAGAGCTTCCAAGCTCCTTACAAAACAGCTTATACAGATAGGTACGGTCAATCCCCACATACCTGGCCACATCACGGATCTTTATGTCATAAGCATAATTATTCTGTATATAATCTATGGCTTTCTGCAAATATCCGGTGGAATCCTTATTGCCTGTAATACTTCCGGGCTGCAGCAATGCAAAAAAACGGTAAAGCAGGGAAAGCTGCAGATATACGTTTTCAGGCTCCTCATGCAGCGCATCATTAATCGAAAGCAACACTTCGCCAATTGCCATATTCTGTTTCTCCGGCCCTTCCCCTTTGGCCTTCTCTGCCTGGACACATGCAGAAAACACCGGATTTTCCGCATTGACCTTGCAAAAATTCAGGGTATTTTTGGCGTCCCGCCCGTCAAACCCAATCCAGCAATATTCCCAGGGCTGCTCCTGGCTGGCCCTGTAGCTGGAAACGATACCGGGTATAATCAAAAAACCATCGCCGGCATTTAAATGCCAGGTGCGCCCTCCGCTGGTAAACGTACCCTTCCCGGCAAGCACATAATGTAATAAATAATGGGGCCACACCCCCGGCCCGCAGCCATGGGAAGGGGCCGTCTGCTCATGGCCGCTGAAAAAAATCCGGACAGGAAGCGAAATAGATGTATTCCCCCGAACACCAGATAACTGCATAAAAAACTCCTTTACAAATACTCCTCGAAAGCAACATAAACACAAGAACAGGAAACAAGAAATGCTTTTCTATTTTCAAGTATAAAGTATAATGGATCAAATTGCAAAAATTTTGGTGCAATCCCAATTTTAACAGTTACGGAGGGAAGTACAATGGGAATTAAGGTATATGAAGAAAAGAAAATCTTTCAGCTTAACACGCCAAACACCACTTATTTGATGGGAGTAGCCAGGGACAAATATCTCGGCCATATGTATTACGGAAAAAGGATGGAAGACTATAAGGGCCTTTATCTGCTGCGTATGCCGGAGGGGAAGGATGCGGCGCATCTTCTTCTGAAGGACAAAATCGGCCTCATGGACCGTTTCAGCTTTGAATATCCGGTGTGGGGAACAGGGGATTTCAGAGATACCTGTCTGCAGGTACGCACCGAAGGCGGACACAGGGTCTGCGAATTGATCTATGAGGGCTATGAAATCATAGAGGGAAAGCCCGCCCTTGCCAATATGCCGGCCACCTTTGAGGGGAAAGAGCCCAGCAGGAAGGCTCAGACACTTGTGATCACCCTGGCAGACCGGCTTCTGGGTCTGAAAATCCTGCTTCGCTACAGTATTTTCGAGGATTCTGACGTCATTGCCCGAAGCGTTGTTGCAGTAAACAACGGTTCTCAGAAGCTGTACCTTGAAAAAATCTTAAGCGCCTGCCTGGACATGGATGACGAGGGCTTTGATCTGATTACCCTTCACGGCACCTGGGCAAGGGAACGCCATATTACCTCCCGGAGGGTAAGCCCCGGAAAGCATATTGTGTCCTCCTTAAGAGGCGAAACCAGCCACCAGGTTCAGCCCTTCATGGCGCTTACCACAAACGGAACCAGCCAGAAGGAGGGTGAGGTTTATGCCATGAATTTTGTCTATTCCGGCAACTTCATCGCCGAGACCGAGTTAGACCATCAGGACGGCATCCGGATGAGTCTGGGAATGCATCCCGATACCTTTGAGTGGGTTTTAGATCCGGGCCAGCGGTTTGAAACCCCTGAGGTTGTAATGACCTATTCCGATAAAGGACTTGGAGCCATGACCCGCTCCTTCCACAATTTATATCGCAATCACCTGATCCGCAGTAAATATCTCCACACCAAGCGCCCCATCCTTGTTAACAACTGGGAGGCAACCTACTTTAATTTTGATGACGATAAATTGGTTGCCATTGCGAAGGAAGCCAAAAAAGCAGGAATTGAAATGCTGGTATTGGACGACGGATGGTTCGGCAAAAGGGAAAATGACGAATGCGCCCTTGGAGACTGGCAGGTCAATGAGCAAAAGCTTAAAGGGGGACTGAAATCTCTGGTAGAGCGCATTAACGGCGAAGGACTGAAATTCGGTCTCTGGTTTGAGCCGGAGATGATTTCCCCTGATTCCGATCTCTACAGGGCCCATCCTGACTGGGCAATCCAGGTGCCCGGAAGAGAGATCAGCATGGGAAGGTTCCAGTACGTTCTGGATATTACCCGGCAGGAGGTCGTTGATTACATATATGAGAGCGTTGCCCGAATTCTGCGCAGTGCAAATATCGAATATGTAAAATGGGATATGAACAGACAGATCACCGATATTGGCAGTTTTGCCTTAGACAGCCAGCACATGGGAGAATTTTCCCACCGCTATGTGTTGGGCTTATACCAGATGCAGGAAAGGCTCCTGCAGGAGTTTCCCAATTTGCTGCTTGAAAACTGCTCCGGCGGCGGCGGGCGTTTTGATGCCGGAATGCTCTATTACAGCCCGCAGATCTGGACCTCTGACGACATGGATCCCATAGAGCGGCTTACTATCCAGGAGGGTACTGCCCTTCTTTATCCTCTCAGTACAATGGGAGCCCACATTTGCGCATGTCCCAACCATTCCGTAGGACGCACCACGCCGATGGAGACAAGAGCCCATGTTGCTTTAGCCGGCACCTTTGGCTATGAACTGGATCTCACCAAGTTAACCGAGGAGGAAAAGCAAAAGGCCGCCGCCTTCAATCGGGAATATCACAAATATAATGATCTGGTCCGGGAGGGCGACTACTACCGCATTGCCTCTTACCGCGAAAATAACATGTATGACTGCTGGCAGGTGGTAAGCCCTGACCGCAGCGAGAGTCTTGTCACCTATGTTCAGGCCCGCTTCGAGGTTATGAGGAAATCAAGACGCTTGCGGTTAGAAGGCCTTGACCCCAGGGCAGACTACCGGTTAGAGGAAACCGATCAGGTATTTTCCGGGGAAATGCTGATGAACGCCGGCTATCTCCAGGAAATGATCAGCGGTGACTATGGCAGTGTTCTTTTGCACTTTATCAAAATAAATTAATATTAAAACGGATGGCCCGCGCAAAACAGGCCATCCGCTTTCTATTGTATTTTACCTTCCAGAATTTCTATTGCCTTCTCTACCTGATTATCAATACCTCTTTCTTCACTGCCTTCCTCGTCATACTCCAGCTCAATATCCGGTTCGATTCCAATCCCATGGATATTTCTCCCTGAAGGTGTAAAATATGCGCTGATCGTCAGCTTTACCGCAGTACCGTCATCCAGCCTGTGTATCTTCTGGACAATACCCTTCCCAAAAGTGGTGGTTCCGACCAGTGTTCCTTTATTGTAATCCTGAATCGCTCCTGCAAGGATTTCCGAAGCGCTTGCCGAATATTCGTTTACCAACACCACCAGGGGAATCTCCAGCTCCTCCTTATCGTCCCGGGTATATTCCATCCGATTGCCTTTTTTATCCTCTGTGTAAACAATCAGCCCTTTAGGAAGGATCTTTCCGGCTATATCCACCACCGCTGTCAAATCGCCGCCGGGATTGCTGCGCAGATCAAGAACCAGTCCCTTCATATCATTTTCCTTAAGCACCGCTATGGCTTCCGTGTACTGATCCACCGTCACGCCGTCAAACTCACGAATACGCAGATAACCGATATGATCCGTATTTTCCAGCATACCGCTCTCTACGGTTGTGGTTTCAATCTGTTTTGCCCTTTTGATCTCAAAATCAAGGAAATCGTTCTCCCCTTCTCTGTAAATCGACAAACGGACCGTGGTTCCTTCCCGTCCCTTTACACGGCTTACCACCTGGGTCAGGCTCATTCCCTGAGTAGACTCCCCGTCCACCTCATAGATAATATCTCCTTCCTCAAGCCCTGCCTCCTGAGCCGGAGACTCCTCCATAACCCCGTTGATCATGGCCAGATTCATCTGCTTGCTCATAGAGATATAAGCGCCGATTCCATAAGAAATCCCCTGATTGCTGTTAACCGCCTCCTCAAGCTCCTCCCTGGAATAATATTCTGAATAAGGATCACCCAGAGCGCTTATCATTCCTTTATAAATACCATTCTGAAGCTCCTGAGAGGATACCTCATCCTCATAAAAATAATACTTGCTGATGGCCTCCTCCAAGGTTTTCATCTTCTGGATCGTATCCGTGCTGACTATGCTGCTTTCCTCACTGCTTGCGGCTGTATTGCTTGCAGCCTGGCGAAGCCTTATGAGCCGGTATCCCATACCTGCGGCATACACCCCTGTCAAAATCAGAAGTGCGCTCAGCACTCCCATGATAACTCCGTTTCGGAAGTATTTGGAGCGAAGCTTTTTTTCTTCTTCCCTGCCCGCTGTTTCTGCTTCCACCGGCAATCCGCTTACTACCTCTTCTGATCTTTCCACTGGCAATCTCTCCTATCTGTTTTTTGCGTTTCTCTTCCGGCTTTTCTTATGCAGGAAACGTCAACCTTACCGTCCCCTCGGACGTAAAAAGTGATCTTTAGCGCAGATAATTCCACGGGCTCGTATAGCTTCCGTTTAAACGCACACTGAAATGCAGATGATTCCCCGTGGAGCGGCCTGTGCTGCCCACAGCGGCAATTTTCTGTCCCTTGGACACCTCTGCACCTTTGGAAACATACAGGGCGGAGGCATGCATATAAACCGTATACAAGCTGTCTCCGTGATCTATCATAATATAATTCCCCATGGAACTGCTGTAATCTGCCGCCACCACTTTTCCGTTATAAGCGGCATAAATGGCTGTTCCTCCGGGAGCCGCAATGTCAATTCCGTTATGAAACTGAGGAACCTTCAAAATCGGATGAATCCTGTTTCCATATTCCTCCGAGATTCTGGTATAGGACGCTACCGGAAAAGTAAAGACGCCTCCGTCATACTTACGCCTCTGCTCCTCCGCCAATTTTTTGCGTTCCTCCGCAACAGCCGCCTCCAACGTCTTAATGGTACTGGTCTGGGCGGCAATCTCCGCCTCATACTCCCTGATCGCAGCCTCCTGACTCTGAATATCGGAGGATACCTTATATATTTCCTGTTCTTTTTCGGCAATCAACGCGTTTAAGGAGGCTTCCTCCTCCTCCACCGCCTCCTGGGCTTTGCTCAATACGTCCTTCTCTTCCTCCAGACCTTCCTTACAAAGTCCTACGTATTCTGCGTAAGCCACATATTCGTCCAGCTTTTTCCTGTCATAGGCCGAAAGCTTTTCAATATATTCCGCCTTATTAAGCATATCTCCGAAGCTCTTTGATCCGAGAATAAGCTCCAGATACATGGTATCGCCCTTTTCATACATAAACTTAATCCGGGTTTTCATTGCTTCATACTGCTGCTGCTGAACGGAAATAGCCTCCTCCAGCTCGATCCCCTTCTGCTCAATCTCTTCTTCCTTTTGAGTGATCAACTCCTTGAGCTCATTGATCTTTGCCTGGATACTGGTTAAGTTGGCGTCCAGCTCTTCCACATAGCCAGCCAGCTCCGCCTTTGAAGCCTCCAACTGCTTTTTCAGAGCCTGAACATCTGTCAGCCCGCTTTGCAGAGCCTTTTTTTCTTCCTTTGCCCTGTTGATCTCCGCTTCCTTTTCTTTGATACTGTCATTCGTCAGTTCACTGGCATAGGTAACTGTTTCATACCTGGCGCAGACTCCGAGAATAAGCCAGAGCCCCAGCGCGATACTCAATGCTCTATTCCAACGTTTCATATCCTTTCCTTCCAGCCCTTACACTCTTAAATGCTTTCTTACAGTTACGATACTGCCCAGGAAACCAATTCCCACCCCCAAAATGACAGAAGCGGGAAGGAGCGTCTTGAAAATTGTTTCTACGGGTAAAAAGGCTAACAATCGCGTCAAAATGGAGAATTTAATCATAATATATTCAATAATCTTGTTATAAAGAACATAGATAATCCCTACCGGAATCAGCGACCCGATCACCCCGATCATCATCCCCTCAATAACAAATGGGGAACGGACAAAAAAATCTGTGGCCCCGATATATTTCATGATCGCGATCTCTTCTTTTCTGACCGAAATACCGATGGTAACCGTATTGCTGATCAGGAAAATGGATACCGCAAACAAAATGACAATGATTCCAACGGAAATATATGCCACCAGGGCGTTGACGCCGGTAAGCGTAGTAGCCGTAATTTCGGACCGGTTTACCTCTCTGACCCCCTCTACACCCTCCAGATAGGTCACTAATGCAGGCTGCATAGAAACGTCATCCAGATAAACCTCATAGCTGTCGGAACCTATCAGCGGGTTCTCCAGGAAGCCATCCTCATACCCTTCCAGATAATCGCCCTTAAATTCCTCCCATGCCTCATCCGCCGACTTAAAATTGATCCGCGATACTTCCGGGCGTCTCTCGATCATGGCTCCGATCTCTTCCATTCTTTCCTGGCTGACGCCTTCGTCAAACAGCACCGTAACACAGATCCCCTCCTGTGCTGTTTTTACAATATTCTGAAAATTCATGATGATTGAATAAAAAAGACCGAACAAAAACAGGCAGGCGCCTATCGTCGCAATAGAGGCCAGAGAGAACCACTTGTTTCTGAAAATATTGATAATACCCTGCTTGATGGTATAAAAAAATGTACTAATCCTCATCGATATATCCACCCTTTTCTTCGTCGCTGACGATAACGCCCTTCTTCATTGTGACCACTCTCTTTTGCATAGCATTGACGATCTCACGGTTGTGCGTCACCACCAGCACTGTGGTGCCGTTTTCGTTGATCTGCTCAAGCAGCTTCATAATTTCCCATGAATTCTTGGGATCCAGGTTTCCGGTAGGCTCGTCTGCAAGCAAAATAGTAGGACGGTTCACGAGCGCTCTGGCAATGGCAACCCTCTGCTGTTCCCCTCCTGAAAGCTGTTTCGGCTTTGCCTTATACTTGCCCGCCAGGCCTACGGTCGCCAGTATGCTGGGTACATTTCTTTTAATTTCCTTATTCGAAACCTGTATGATACGCTGGGCAAAGGCCACATTTTCATATACATTTCTGTCCTTCAGCAGACGGAAATCCTGAAATACGATGCCGAGGTTCCTTCTGAATTTGGGTATTTTTCTGTGACGGATGCGCGCCAGGTCATATCCCATCACATTAATTTCGCCGGAAGAGGGAACCAGCTCCCGCAAAAGGAGTTTAATCATGGTTGACTTACCGGATCCGCTGTCCCCCACAATAAATACAAATTCCCCTTTGTTAATATGTAAATCCACCCCGTTCAGCGCCGGCGCGCCTGTGGCATATGCCTTGCTCACATTTTTCAATGTGATTATTTCATGGTTCTCAAAATTCTGCCGCTTTCTTCTTTTGGTTTTTACATCACTTCTCGCCAAATCGTCCACCACCTGTATCTTTCTTTTAATATTCAAAGCTCTCCATGTAATTCATATATTTCACTACCATAAGGGCGATTCTGAAGGTTATGGCATCCTCAAATACCCGCAGGTCAAGCCCCGTGCTTTTTTGCAGCTTATCCAGCCTGTAGACCAATGTATTTCTGTGAATAAATAATTGTCTGGAGGTCTCGGAAACATTCAGACTGTTTTCAAAAAACTTGCTGATCGTTGTAAGCGTCTCCTCATCAAAATCATCCGGGCTTTTGCCGCCGAAAATCTCTTTAATGAACATCTTGCACAGCGGAATCGGCAATTGATAAATCAGACGGCCTATCCCCAGTTCACTGTAGGCGATGATATTTCTTTCGTTAAAAAATATCTTGCCCACATCCATAGCCATTTTGGCCTCCTTGTAGGAACGGCTGACCTCCTTGATCTCCTTCACCACCGTGCCGAAGGCTATGCGGATTTCTTTCATTCCTTCTTTTGTAAGGAACGCCTCCACGCTCCCTGCCACCTTTTCAATTTCGGGGGAGACATCCCGTCCTCCCTCGCTGTCCAGCAAATCCTTAACCAGAATAACATTATTTTCGTCTACTGCCGTAACAAAATCCTTGCTGCTGTTGCCGTAAAACCCCCTCATAATTTCCAATACGTTGTTGTCCCTGCTATCTTCCGTCTCAATGATCATTACGATCCTCTTCACGTCGGTCTGTATGTGAAGCTTCTTGGCCCGGCTGTAGATGTCGATTAAAAGGAGATTATCAAGCAAAAGATTCTTGATGAAATTATCCTTATCAAAGCGCTCCTTATATGCTACCAGAAGATTCTGAATCTGGAAAGCCGCTACTTTTCCTATTGTGTAGACGTCCTCTCCCGTTCCCTCTGCAATCAGGATATATTCAAGCTGCTGTTCATCAAATATCTTAAAGTACTGACACCCCCGTATCTCCTGGGAATCCGCCGGGGATTTGGCAAACTCCGCCGCCTCCGGCCCACGCCCGGACAGATAGTCCATCGTAGTTGCTACTTCCTTTCCATCCGTATCCATAATACAGAAATCTACTCTGACAATCGATTTAAGCCCTTCGATAGTATTCTGTAATATCTGATTAGAAATCATTCGCCCCTCTCTTCCCATCAAGCGCTATCCCGCTTTGCGGGTCAGCTCATTGATCAAACATTCCCACACCCTGCAAACCAGCCTGTTAATGAAAAACATTATACAATTTAGACAACATTTTTCATCTGCTTACTTACTCCCCAATCAACTTCTTTTTCATTTTAATACAAATGTACAGAGAAATCTACCATCAATTGCGCATTTTTTGTATATTTTTAATGCCTTTTAGCGATATTTTCCATTTATGATACTTATACAACCTATACAAAAAATTTACTTCTTCCCTTTTTGCCAAAATATTGTATAATAAAAACTGATGAGTTTTGTGATTATGCCGGAAAGGAGTGGTCAAATGAACATACCTGAATTGTCTATGGCTCTTGCCAATGTGCAGCTTACCAATCAGGTCGGAATTGCCGTACTTGATAAGGCTCTGGAAAGCTCTGAGGTTTCAGGAAAAAGCCTCATCGGCATGATGGAGCATTCCATGGAATTATCCGTAAATCCCGGCGTCGGCGGTAATATTGATCTTTTCATCTGATAAATTTTTATCTCGCAAAAATCAGCAGCAGCGCGCCGGACATAACTCCTATGCACAGGAGTAACGAAATGATCAGGGGTAAGGTAACCACCTTATCCCTTTTCTCATGGTCATGCTCCTCCTTAAAGGAGGCAATCCGTCCTTTTCTTTCCCTCCAGATCTGCAAAAGCGCTCCTCTTCTTCCCTCATGGTTACTGATCCACACAAGAACCGCCCAGGACAGGGTTAAGCCGATTGCTGTCAGTACCACATAAACCCCAATTCCATAAAGCAGGATGTCATTGGTAACCGCTGCTGCCTGACTGCTGTACGCCTGCGGATTTTCCCGGAGAATGCCGTACATAAGCAGCGCCTGACTGCCGTTGATCAGGCCGTGATAAAGCATGCTGGCCCACAGACTGCCTGTGGCCTCCACCAGCAGCACTGCAAGTATTCCCATCACAAAGGCATAAGCCGCCTGATTAAAATTCATGTGCATCAGGGCAAAGATAAGCGCCGATAAAAGCATCGCTTTAAATGAGCCCCCTGATTTTTGGTAGGACCGATAATAAAACCCTCTGCAGGCCATCTCCTCAAACACCGGAGCGATCAATACCACCGACAAAAACAGCGCTCCAAAGGAAATCTGTCCCTGACTTTCCATCATTACGGCCACCTCGTTCTGTACCCAGAGCTGTGAAATCAGATTCAGCAGAGACAGCGCCGGTAAGCTTAAAAAGGTAAACACCGCTACCATCAATACGGTGCCTGCTTTCATCTTATGAAAACCAGGAAAGGAATTCAGCCTTTCCCCCGAAAAAACGGCGAAAAAAACCACCGGCAATATTACCGCCAACTCACAGAGCAGATTGCTCAAAACCAGGCTATCCGAAACGGCAGGAAAAAACCTTGCCAGAACATAAATCAGGCCAATATAACATACTGTAGTGATCAAAAACGCCCAGTTTGCCTTCCGTCCATTCATATAATTATTTACTCCTATCCACTATGTGATTTGACAGCCTGCTCTAAAGCTTTCTTATTTCATTCGGCTCTATGGCAATCAGCCTCTGTTTATATAAATTCCCGGCCGCTCTTTTAAACTCATTTTTACTCATGCCGGTTCTTGACCTGATTAACTCCGGGTCAGACTTGTCGCTGAAGGGAAGGCGTCCTCCCTCCTTTTCCAGCATCTCAAGCAATCTTTCTGCATCCCTGCCCATCTGAATATAGGCTTTTTCCCGAAGGCTTAAGGTCAGCTTGCCGTCCTCCAATACCCCGGCCACCCGGGCGCTCACTCTGTCTCCAACGGCAAGCCCCTCTGCCGGCTCGCTTTTGGGGATCCGGGCGGAATATTTCCCATCCACCGCCACAAAGACGCCGAACCGCTCGCTGACCTCATAAACCCAGCCCTCGATTCTGTCGTCTTTTTGGTAAGGGCTGTCTGTGCGCAGATAGGGATATACTTTCATTGTGGTACACAGACGCCCGCTTTTATCCACATATAGAGCAGCCAGGCACTCCTCTCCCGCCTTCAAAGCCCTGGTCTGTTCCTTAAAAGGTAAAAGCAGGTCCTTTTCCAGGCCCCATCCTAAAAAAGCCCCTATTTTTCCCACCTCTTTCACCGAAAGCACCGCGGTTTCCCCCACCGTAAGCCCGCTCTGTCTGGTCGTGGCTATCATTCGGTCTTTCGAATCCCTGTAAATGAAAACGTCAATTTTGTCTCCAATTCCGGCTTCCTCCGGCACCTCTTTTCCCGGAAGCAGTACGCTTTCCTTATCCTCCTCCTTTTCAGAGGAAAGATAAACTCCGAATTCCACCTTTTTGACAATCCATAATTCCTGCCTCTTCCCCAACTCAATCATCGTCTCTGCCCCTCTCTTCCTGCAGCTCCACAATACAGCAAACCGTACCGTCTTTATCTTTAAGCGTCACCACGCATTTGTGATCCTTCGTTTCTGCCACACAGGGAATTAGCACATCCCCCAATACGGCCTGCTTCTTGTATTCCGCCCGAAGCTGCCTTACGGGATAGCTTCTCCCAAGGCTGTCTATGGCGATTCTCACAAACTGCCCGTTATTCACGTGATGGTTTGTGTCAAGATGGTGCGCTCTTACTTGTATCCCTTCTCCAACCCTTCCGTCCTCCGGAATCGCGATTCTTCTGGGGGCATATTCCATATCAAGCTTTGGCTCCAACACATATCCCTTCAGCATTTCTTCGGAAGGCTTGGCCGGCTTACCGGTCTTTGTGTTAAGAAGGCTCCATATCGTATTGGCATAAGCCAGATTATTTCCCGCTTCATCTCTCATCAAAAAATTCCTGAACCCGATAAACCCCTTAAATTCATAGGGCGAGGTTCCGATTATAACGTTCTCCCCCAGTTTGGGATAACGCTCCGCCACAATCTGCCAGGAGGAAAGCACCCATACCAAATTCCGGTCTTTTAAATAATCCACCCCCAGACCAATATCTTCCGAGTGAAAGGTCGAACAATCCTGAAAATAATCCAGCAAAGCCTCCAATCTCAAATGTCCTGTTTCATCCAATTCGCTGTATCTGATCCTGCTCTTATAACTGTACATATTTTTCTACTCCTGTTACGGATGTCAGACATCCCTTTTATGATAAAATATATCATGAAGATTATAACATGAAGTTTCATAAAGAACAGTATTTTAATCCATAAAAAATTTCTAAAACAAATCCCTAAAGGTTTTCAGATACTTTATTTAATGAAGGAATGTGGTATAATGAAAAATATAAGCGTGCAGTTGCGCACGCAGATCAGGCATTGTGAAACAGTCACAGAAAGGGAAGGTACAAATTCATGTTATTAGAAGGAAAAGTAGCAGTTGTCACCGGCGGAACCAGAGGAATCGGTTTCGAGATTGTCCGTAAATATCTTGCAAACGGGGCGAAGGTCGTGCTGTTTGGTTCCAGAGCGGAAACCGTAGATAAAGCTCTTGCCAAGCTCAAAGAAGAAAATCCGGCTTGGGAGGCAGAGGGCCTCTATCCCAGCCTGACGGACGCGGCAGACGTAGAAAAGGCGATTGTGTCCGTAAAAGAAAAATTCGGAAAAATTGATATTCTGGTAAATAATGCCGGAATTTCCCAGAGCACGCCTCTTTATGATTATACGCCGCAGGAGTTTGACAAGGCCATCGACTTAAATGTACGCGCGCTGTTTTATGCAATCCTGCCCACGGCAAGGATCATGAAAGAGCAGGGAGGCGGATGCATCATCAACACAAGCTCCATGGTCAGCATTTCCGGACAGCCCGCCGGCGTGGGCTACCCTACCAGTAAATTCGCGGTAAACGGCATGACCATCTCCCTTGCCAGAGAGCTGGCCAAAGACCACATCCGGGTCAATGCCGTGGCGCCGGGCGTGACCAAAACCGACATGGTTGCAGCGCTGCCTCAGGCGGTAGTGGATCGGATTTCCTCCACTATTCCTTTGGGAAGACCGGGGGAGCCGCAGGAGGTCGCCAATGCATTTCTTTTCCTGGCAAGCGATATGGCCAGCTATGTAACCGGTGAGATCCTCTCCGTAGACGGAGCCTGCAAAGCGTAAAGGGGCTGCTTCCCAGGCCTTAAGCTATAACCTTTCAGTATAAACTGATAAACAAAACGAGACTTCTCCCAGGGTCTCGTTTTGTTTATCATCTATATCATGTAAACCGTAAGCAGACACAAACCCGTTATGCGCCCAAAACCCGCATAAATAAGGAGTATTATGGACAATTATCAGCTTGCAGAAAAATTAATGCACAATATCAACCAGGTTTTCGTAGGAAAAGAAGCGGTAGTTGAAAATCTTCTGACCGCTTTTCTGGCAGGAGGCCATATCCTTTTGGAGGATGTCCCCGGTGTAGGAAAAACCACACTGGCGCTTGCACTGGCCAAAAGCATGGCCTGCCGCTTCGGACGAATCCAGTTTACGCCGGATACTCTGCCGGGAGATGTGACCGGACTTTCTGTTTACAACATGAAAACAGGTGAATTTGTCTATCAGTCCGGCGTCGTGATGAACCAGATTCTTTTAGCGGACGAAATAAACCGGACCTCCCCCAAAACCCAGGCCAGTCTTTTAGAAGCCATGGCAGAGGGACAGGTCACCGTGGACGGTACCATTCACAGGCTTCCTCAGCCCTTTTTTGTCATGGCAACACAGAATCCCGTGGAATTTCTGGGTACTTATCCTCTTCCTGAGGCTCAGATGGACCGCTTTATGATGCGCCTTTCCATCGGCTACCCGGACAGGGAACAGGAAATCCGGATGGCATCCCAATTCCTGCAGGGACAGACCCTCTCGCATATCGAAGCCGTCTGTGAGACCCGGGATATTGACGCCATGAAAAAAGAGGTATCACAGGTCTGTGTCAGGGACTCGGTGCTGGGATATATAGAGGATCTGATCGAAGCCACCAGAGCGGAACAGCGCTTTGTATTAGGCGCAAGCCCCAGAGCAATGCTGGCGCTGGTATGCGCCTCCCAGGCAAAGGCCTTTTTACAAAACAGAGATTATGTAAAGCCGGACGATGTAAAGGCCGTGGCCATGCAGGTACTTGGCCACAGGCTTGTTTTGTCCCCGGAGGCAAAAATCCGCAGGGAAGACAGAGACAAAATTCTCAAAAGCCTGGTACTGAAAATCAAAATACCGGTTTAGGAGAAATGGATTTAGGAGGAGACAGCGGCATGAGATTGCGTAAATGGATTTTACTGGGGTTATGGTTTCTTTCGCTGATCGCAATCAGCCTATACGGCGGTGCCGTCAGTTATGGGATCTTTTGGGGAATTACATTTATTCCCGTAGTTTCCATGCTTTATTTGATCCTTGTTTACTTCAATCTCAGGATTCTGCAGCAGATTGAAAGCAGGGACATGATTTGCGGACAGCCCATGCCCTATTTTTTTCTGCTGCAAAATGACAGCTTCTGTGTTTTTTCCAGTATCAGTGTAAATTTATTTTCTTCCTTTTCCAGTGTGGAAGACTTACCCGGAGATACAGAATATGAGCTTTTGCCCGGAGAAAGATTTTCCTTTGAAACCAGACTCACCTGTAAATACCGGGGAGAATATGAGGTGGGTGTAAAGGAAATCATCATGACCGACTTCTTCCGCCTGTTTCGGATCCGTTACCGGATTCCCAGCGCCATTAAGGCGCTTGTCCTTCCCAAAATCACCCGTGTGACGGGCTTAACCAGTATTGAATCTCTAACCCCGATTCCCAAAAAGGAATCCTTAAAAGACCTGGCCGAACCTGATTTTGCGGTGAGGGACTACTCTTTTGGGGATTCCCTGAAACAGATCCACTGGAAATCCACTGCCAGAGAACAAAAGCTAAAGACAAGAAACCTGACAGGAGAAGAAAAGCAGGGGATTTCCCTGCTGTGGGACACCCGGCGCTATAGCAGGGATCCCAAATGCTATCTTCCTATAGAGGATAAGATATTAGAAGCTGTCCTGGCCATCGGTCTTTTTCTGGCGGAAAAAAACACTCCTTTTACCGCCTGGTCTGGTCAAAAAGGCATCCTTCTTTCCCATGTGGAGGGGGTTTGGGATTTTGACAGATTTTATAAACAGGTATCTCAAATTCAGTTTGACCAGGAGGAGGATTTTCAAAAGACCTTATTGGAAGCCTCAGAAAACCCGGGTATTCTTGAAAGTAAAATCATTTTTTGCGTACTGCATCAGCTTAACGGAGAGATTCTGACTCTGACAGACCGGCTTGAAAGATCAGGAATCCTGGTTGTTCTCTATCTGGTCACCGATGAAAATACACAGGATTATATCCGCCAGAGCAATGAACGGCTAAGGATCACGGCAATCCCTGTGGATGCCGTACTGGAAGGGAGGTTATGATGAAGATTGCCCGTTTAAGCGAAAAGACTCTCTGGCGGCTCATCCATGGGATTTTTCTAACCTGCATCGGACTTTTTGGTGCAGGAGGCTTTCTGGGGATTACCTCCTTAAAGCCCATCCACCTCCTTACGGCTCTGTCCGCAATAACTATTCTGGTATTGTTGAGCCATGTAGGCCATCGGAGCCGGATCCTTGGTTTCCTGTGCATCCTGCTTTCCTTATTTGTATACGGCGCCTGTGTGGGCTTTCGGAATCTCTTTTCCTTTTTTCAATCTTATCTGGGATGGCTGAACGGCAGCTATGAGTGGAGCTACGGACAGCTCTCAGGCTATGAAGCAATGCAAATTATCCTTCTTGCTCTGGTCTGCTTCCTTTTGCAGATGCTCATGGAAAAGGATTTTCGGATAAAGGCGGCAATCCTCCTGACGTTTCTGTCTGCACTGCTCTATTTTCTTTTTACAGAAAAAGAGCTCTCCAAAATCAGCGTCGCCTTCATTCTCTGTTATGCCTCCATGATTTATGCGGAATGGACCCAGATTCACTGGAAAAAGGAAAAGCAAAGAAATACTTCCTCCTATATGCTATGGATCATGCCCTTTTTGGCCCTGTATCTTTTGCTGATTCTGATTCCCCCCGCTCCCCAAACCCCTTACGACTGGGAGATCGTCAAAAATGCCTGCCGGCAGCTTAAGGAATCCTTTTTAAAGTTTTCCTATAACTTAGGAGGCATAGGAGGTGATGATTATGATCTCTCCCTGTCCGGATTTTCCGAAAGAGGAAAGCTCGCAAGCAGCTCAATAGAGACCGACCGGGAGATTATGACTCTCCAAAGCAAAACAAAGCTTGCCACGAATCTTTATCTCACAGGAAAGATCTACGATACCTTTGACGGCAGAGAATGGATTCAGACCAATCAGGATCCCTCCATGGGCCGTTATATGGATACCCTTACCACCCTTTATGCCGTCCAGCAGTATGATGAAGATTTCCTTTCGGATTACCTGTATCTGACGGATCTTACCATCAGCTACCGCTACTTCCGCTCCGGTTTTTTATTTGCGCCCCTCAAAACCATGTCTCTGAAACAAAATTCCTCCGGTATGCATTTTGAGGAATCCGGGGACACCCTTTTATTTGACAAAAGAAGGGGATATGGGACAGAGTATGACGTGTCCTTTTACCAGTTAAATGCCGGGCAGGACAGCTTCCTTCAGTTTTTAAGCGCCGCTCCCCACCTGGCCAGCGATGAAAACAAGCTGCAAAAAATCCTCCTGAACTTTGAAAACCGCACCGGAGAGGACGTCTCCTCAGAGGATATAGGGCAGTACAGGCAGTCTGTCTATAAGTATTATACGGAAAATATCACCCTGTCCGGGCAGACCCGGGCATATCTTACTAAGATCACCAAAGGAGCTATAACTGATATTGATAAGCTGAAAGCCATCGAGAGTGAATTGTCCTCTTTCACTTACACCCGTACACCGGACATTCTGCCGCAGACCGTCAAGACCCCTTCGGATTTTCTGGACTACTTTCTGCTTACGGGCAGGGAAGGCTACTGTAACTATTTCGCCACCGCCTTTACCCTGCTTGCAAGGGCAGAGGGGTTTCCCGCCCGTTTTGTCCAGGGTTTTTGTGTTCCTTCCAAGGGTAAAAATGAGGTTATGGTATATTCCGGCATGGCTCATGCCTGGCCGGAAGTCTATATAGAGAATGTAGGATGGATTCCCTTTGAGCCTACCCCCGGCTACTCCCAGACCCGTTACGCCTCCTGGGCAGTCAAAAATAAGAATGCTGATGTCCCCTCTGATTTAAACGGGCTCTCCTCAAAGCTAAAGCCCTCAAGGGAGACCTCTCTGGCTTTGCCGGAATCGGATACAGAGGAAATACCGAAAGCTGCTTTCTCTTCCGGAAAAAATCATTTACGGCAGATTCTCACGGTTTGCAGTCTGATCCTTGCATTGATTTTGGGAACCTTCATCCTGTTGTTTTTTGTGAACATCCTGCTTGCACGCTATCGCTACAAAAAAATGTCCCTTAAGGACAAGTTCCGGGCAGAGGTTTTTAAAAATCTGCAGATCCTCGTCTTTCTGGGCGTAAGGAGAGACGAAAGAGAAACCTTAACAGAGTTTAAGAAACGATCTTCTGCCCTGACCGGCGGCAATTCCTGTCTGGGATTTCTGGACAGCTATGAGGACGTTCTTTATGGAGATAAGGAGATTCTGCAGGCGACCCTGGAAAAAACCTTAAGAGAGCAAAGAGAGCTTCTTCTGATGCTGAAGCAGCAGAAAAAATGGGCATATATTTACTGCCGAATCTGCGGCTAATCTATATTCTCTCTTGCAATCACCATTTACTTCTTATATTATTAATATAACTATTCACGGGCTTATATTTGCCCTTTCAGTCAATTGCCACAATATGGAGGGACAGGAAATGAAAATGCTATCTCTGGAAAAGGAGCTCTCGGAAAATACTTATCCGGGCAGAGGTATTGTGATTGGACGATCTGAGGATGCCGCAAAAGCTGTAATCGCATATTTTATTATGGGAAGAAGCACCAACAGCCGCAACCGTGTTTTTGTAACCGAAGGAGAGGGAATCAGGACACAGTGTCATGATCCGGCCAAAATGGAAGATCCAAGCCTTGTAATCTATGCGCCGGTCAGGGTATTAGATCACAGAACCATCGTCACCAACGGAGACCAGACCGACACCGTCTATGACGGACTAAAAGCAGGGCTGACCTTTGAGCAATCCTTGAGAAGCCGTGAATTTGAGCCGGACGGCCCTAACTATACCCCCCGGATTTCCGGTCTGGTAACGATTAAAGACGGCTGCTACGATTACGTAATGTCCATCCTGAAAAGCAATAACGGCAGACCCAACGCCTGCAGCCGGTTTACCTTTTCCTACGAAACCCCTGAGGCAGGGGAAGGGCATTTTATCCACACCTACATGCAGGACGGCACCCCTCTTCCAAGCTTTGAGGGAGAACCCAAGCCGGTAAAAATATCCGGAACCATTGATGAATTTACCGGGCGGCTCTGGGAAAACCTGAATGAAGAAAACAAGGTTTCCCTGTTTGTGAGATTTATTAATATCGCCGACGGAAGCTATGAGACAAGAATAATCAATAAAAATCACTGACGCCTGTTGTGCTTTTGCCAAATCTGCAGGTTTCTTTCAGAACGGAGGATGATGATGAACGAAATTCAACTGAAATACGGATGTAACCCCAATCAAAAGCCATCCCGCATTTTTATGGAAGACGCAAGCGAGCTTCCCGTTACCGTATTGAACGGGAAACCGGGATACATTAATTTCCTGGACGCTTTTAACGGATGGCAGCTTGTAAAGGAATTAAAGCAGGCCACGGGACTTCCCGCCGCCACTTCCTTCAAGCATGTTTCCCCTGCCGGAGCCGCAGTGGGACTTCCCCTGACCGAAACCCTTGCCAGAATTTACTGGGTAGACGATTTGGGAGAGCTATCCGCCCTTGCCTGCGCTTATGCAAGAGCCAGAGGCGCCGACCGGATGTCCTCCTTCGGCGACTTCATTGCCCTGTCGGATATATGCGATGAGGACACTGCCCGTCTGATCAAGAGGGAGGTATCCGACGGAGTAATCGCGCCGGGCTATACGGACAAGGCATTGGAGCTGTTAAAAACCAAGAAAAAAGGAAACTACAATATTATCGAGATCGACCCCTCTTATGAGCCTGCCCCCATCGAAAGAAAGCAGGTCTATGGAATTACCTTTGAACAGGGGAGAAACGAGCTGGACATCAACAAGGAGCTGCTCTCCAACATTGTAACCCAAAATAAGGAGCTGCCCGAATCTGCAGTGATTGATCTCAAAATCTCTCTGATTACCCTGAAATACACCCAGTCCAATTCCGTCTGCTATGTAAAGGACGGACAGGCCATCGGTATCGGAGCAGGGCAGCAGTCCCGTGTACACTGTACCAGACTTGCCGGTCAAAAGGCTGACAATTGGTATCTGCGTCAGGCTCCCCAGGTACTTGACCTGCAGTTTCTCGACAGCCTCGGACGCGCCGACAGAGACAATGCCATTGACGTTTACATCGGAGACGAATATGAGGATGTGCTTCGGGAGGGAGAGTGGCAGAAACGCTTTAAGGTAAAGCCCCCTGTCTTCACCAGAGAAGAAAAAAGAGTCTGGCTGGACGGCAACCGCAATGTAACCCTGGGCTCCGACGCTTTCTTCCCCTTCTCCGACAATATTGAGAGGGCGCACAAAAGCGGCGTAAAATATATCGCCCAGCCCGGCGGTTCGGTGCGCGATGATCTGGTGATCGAGTGCTGCGATAAATATCAGATGGTAATGGCATTCACAGGGATAAGGCTGTTCCATCACTAAAAACTCTGAAATTCGGGGAGCTTTCTTACGGAATAAGGCTCCCCTTTTTATCACCAGGACAGGAGGATTTCGTGTGAATCATGTAGACGATGTGATCAAAATGCTTGACTCCATGACACAGGCCGGAGTCAGCCGTATTAAAGTGGATGCGTCAGAAGCTGTGGAGGAGGGTAAAACCAAAAAAACCTATCACCACGGACGCTGCGACGTGGGAAGCCCTTTTGCAACAGGAAAGCTCTTTGATTTGGAGGAGGACTCTGCCTGCAATTGATCCCTGCAGGCAGAAATTTTTAAGATGCACAATTTCATGAAATGTAGTATAGTAAATATGAAAATTTTAACATACTATACTACAAATAAGGAGTGAAAAAGATGGCCTTTTGTATTATTACCGATTCTGCTTCCGACGTTCCGGAAAATGTGATAAAAGAATACAATCTACATGTGATCCCTACGCCTGTTACCATAGAAGGAAAAGATTATTTTGACGGAGAAACCATTTTTCCCGACGACTTTTATGGGATACAGGCCTCCGGCAAAAATATCATGACCTATCACGTCAGTCAGTATATGTTTTACGAGCATTTCCTCCCATTCGCCCAACGCTCGGACGAGGTTCTCTATCTGTGTTTTTCTACCGGAATCGCCGGAACCTACAATGCGGCAAAGCTGGCCTATGAAGAAGTTCTTGAAGAGTATCCCGATTTTAAGCTTACAATTATCGACACTAAGTGCGCCTCCTTGGGCTACGGCCTGATCGCCGAGCGGCTTTTGCGTATGCAGAGAAACGGCGCTCCCAAAGAGCTTTTGATTGAAGCGGCCCACTTTTTCTGTGAGCATATGGAGCATTCTGTTACCGTCTCGGAGCTGGACTATCTTTTTAAAGGGGGACGGCTTACCAGAACCTCTTTTCTGGCCGGTACTGTGCTGGACATCAAACCCATCATTATTGTGGACGAAAACGGCTCCCTGAAGGCCATAGAAAAAACCAGAGGCTGGAAAAAGGCCCAGAAGCGAATCCTTGATATGGTCGGCGAAAAAGGAAAAAATCTGGAAAACCAGGTAATCGGGGTATGCTATGGAATGGACAGGGAGGCCTTTGAATATCTCAAAAGCGAGCTGGTATCCAGATACCAGGTAAAGGGAATCTTAGAAGGCAGAGTGGGATGCGCCATCGGCGCTCACACAGGCCCCAGTATCCTTGGAATTGTTTATTTAAACGAGACAGAGGACAAATATGAGGAATATCTGAAATAAGTAGGAGAAGGCGTTATGCTTGAAGTTAAAAATCTTGTATTCCACCCGCTTGAAAACGGTTTGGAAATCAGCATCATAGAAAATATAAGCTTTCATGTAGAATCAGGCGAAATGCTTGTGATCACCGGGCCTAACGGCGGAGGCAAATCCACCGTGGCAAGGCTCCTTATGGGAATAGAGACTCCTGACAGCGGAAGCATCTGCTTAGACGGCACAGATATTACAGGCTGGAGCATTGCCCAGAGGGCAAATGCCGGAATCGGCTTTGCTTTCCAGCAGCCTCCCAGATTCAAGGGGATGACCGTAAAAAGGCTGCTCTCCATTGCCGCCGGCTACGAACTGCCCGAAAGTAAGTGCTGCGACTATTTAAGCGGCGTAGGGCTGTGTGCAAGGGAGTATTTAAACCGCGAAGTGGACAATACTCTCTCCGGCGGAGAGATGAAGCGTTTAGAGATCGCCACAGTTCTTGCCAGACCGCACAAACTGTGTATTTTCGACGAACCGGAGGCAGGCATTGATTTGTGGAGCTTTTCTATGCTGGTAAATCAGTTTGAAAAACTTCACGAAGAAAAAAAGGAAAGTCTGATCCTCATCTCCCATCAGGAAAAGATCATCCAAATGGCTGACCGCATCATGGTGATCCGGGACGGCAAGGTGGATGCTGTCGGCCCCAAGGAGCAGATCCTTCCCATGCTTCTTTCGGGAGAAAAGGACTGTAGCTGCGCAAATCCGCCCTGCAGGGCTTAAAAGATACAGGTATCAACAGAAAGGCGAGGAGAAATCAGTGGCTAATTTAGATCAGATTACGGAGTCAATCCTTGAACAGATCGACGGCAAGGGCTTCAGGCAGGAGGGGGCCTTTAATTTAAGGTATAACGGCTATTCCCTGTGCCATGGAAACACAGAGCACATTACCATCAAACGAAAGCAAGACAAGCAGGGAATTGACGTTTACATCAGCGGTAAGACAAAGGGCGAGCAGGTTCACATTCCCGTGGTAGTGGCTGCCTCCGGAATGGTAGACGAGGTCTACAATGACTTCTATATCGAGGATGGCGCGCAAGTCACGATCATTGCAGGCTGCGGAATCCACAACAGCGGATGTAACGACAGCCGTCACGACGGAATCCACTCTTTTCATGTGGGAAAAAATGCCAATGTGCGCTATGAAGAAAAGCATTACGGCGAAGGGGAAGGAACCGGCGCCAGAATATTAAATCCGGTAACCAAAATTTTTATGGACGATCACTCTGTTTTTACGCTGGATACGGTTCAAATCAAAGGAGTCGATTCCACCAAACGGGAAACAGAGGTGGTAATGGGAAGCGACAGTAAGCTTTTTGTGATCGAAAAGCTGATGACCCATGACGACCAAAGCGCTGTCTCCGATATGGATATTTATTTAAGCGGAGCAGGAAGCTCCGCTCAGATCACCTCCCGGTCAGTTGCAAGAGGAAATTCCAGGCAGATATTCCATCCAAAGGCTATCGGCAGTGCCCTCTGTCACGCACACATCCAGTGTGATTCTATCATTATGGATCAGGCTCAGGTCTGCTCCATTCCGGAGATAGACGCAAAGCATGTGGACGCGGCCATTATCCACGAGGCCGCCATCGGAAGAATTAACAGCGAGCAGCTAATCAAATTAAATACCTTTGGGCTCAGCGAAGAAGAGGCGGAAGCCATTATCATAGAAAACTTCTTAAATTAAGAAAATGAGAAAGGAAAAGGATACAAGAGGTATAGGTTGAGATGAAAAAACTTCTTATTTATCTAAGAGACTACAAAAAAGAAAGTGTGCTGGGGCCTCTATTTAAATTATTGGAGGCTTCCTTTGAGCTGATTGTGCCGCTGGTGGTGGCATCCATGATCGACATAGGCATCACAAACAATGACAGAGGATATATTATAAAAATGTGTCTGATCATGGCGGCACTGGGCCTGATCGGCCTGATCTGCTCTGTTACCGCCCAATATTTTGCGGCCAAAGCGGCAGTAGGCTTTGCCACAAAATTAAGACACGGACTCTTTTCTCACATTCAATCCCTTTCGTTTTCCCAGATGGACAAAGAGGGGACTTCCACGCTGATTACAAGGATGACAAGCGACATCAATCAGGTACAGTCCGGCGTTAATCTGGTGCTGCGCCTGTTTCTGCGCTCTCCTTTCATTGTTTTTGGCGCCATGATTATGGCCTTTACCGTGGATGTAAACGCGGCCCTTATCTTTGTGGTGGTAATTCCTGTTCTTTCTGTTATCGTGTTCGGTATCATGCTCATCAGTATTCCCCTTTTCAAAAAGGTGCAGGGCGGACTGGATAAGGTACTGGGCGTCACCAGAGAAAATCTTACCGGTGTGAGAGTCATCCGCGCTTTTGGGGAGGAAGAACATGAAATACAGAAATTTGACGAGGAAACCGATCATTTAAAACACATGCAGGTGGTCGCCGGACAGATTTCAGCTCTCATGAATCCTCTTACATATATAGTGATCAACGGCGGACTGATCGTACTCATCTATACCGGCGCCCTCCAGGTGGAGTCAGGCATTCTCTCCCAGGGGCAGGTAGTTGCACTGGTCAATTATATGTCCCAGATTCTGGTAGAGCTTGTAAAACTTGCAAATCTAATTATCACTGTAACCAAGGCCTTTGCCTGCGGCAACAGAATCCAGAATATTTTTGAGATTCCTGCAGGAATGGACACATCCTCTGCTCCCACGGATTCCTCCTCCCTCCATGAGGAAACAGGAACTGTGGAATTCGACCATGTAAGCCTGCGCTATTATCAAGGCGGGGAGGAAGCTCTGACCGATATTCATTTTAAGGCCAAAAAGGGCGCTACCATCGGCGTAATCGGCGGAACCGGCTCCGGCAAGTCCTCCCTGGTAAATCTGATCCCGCGTTTCTACGATGTGGAAAAAGGCTGTGTAAAGGTTGACGGCAGAGATGTAAGGCAATATCCTCTTGCCCATCTGCGGGATAAAATCGGTATCGTAATGCAGAAAGCCGTTTTATTTAAGGGAACCATTCGTGAAAACCTGCTCTGGGGAAATGAAAACGCCAGCGAGGAGGAGCTTTGGGAGGCAATAAAAGCCGCTCAGGCAGAGGAATTTGTCCTGCAGAAACGAGACAAACTGGATGAGATGATCGAGCAGGAGGGACGCAATCTTTCCGGCGGCCAGAAGCAGCGGTTATCTATTGCAAGAGCTCTGGTGAAAAAACCTGAAATCCTGATCCTGGACGACAGCTCTTCGGCTCTGGACTATGCCACAGACGCCGCCCTGCGAAAGTCGATCAAGGCTCTGCCCGGAGAAATCACTGTATTTATTGTTTCCCAGAGAGCGTCCTCCATGCTCCATGCCGATACAATTATTGTGTTAGACGATGGAAATGTAGCAGGAATGGGAACCCATGAGGAGCTTTTACAAAGCTGCGAGGTATATCAGGAAATTTACTACAGCCAGTTTGAAAGAAAGGAGGGGGCAAACTAATGAGCAAAAACAAAAAAGCTTCAAAGCAAAAGGAAACGCTTCTGAAGGTACTGAAATATATCAAGCCATATCGATTTCTTATGGGCCTGACCATTTTAATGGCGGTTATTTCCGTAGTACTTACTCTTTATCTTCCCATTTTGACAGGAAAGGCTGTGGACTGGCTGATCTATATCGCCAATCCTTCTGTCCTTGATGCAGACAGCCCCTGGCCCGCTCTGTTTTCTATCCTGAAAAAAATGGGGGTTGTAATTTTATTTACAGCTTTAAGCCAGTGGATCATGAATATCTGCAACAACAAAATTGTCTACAATGTTATTCAGGATATTCGCAAGCGTGCCTTCCGCAGATTGGAGGAGCTTCCCCTCAAATACTTAGATGCCCATTCTCACGGGGATATTGTAAGCCGGATAGTGGCCGATGTGGATCAGTTTGCAGACGGTCTGCTCATCGGTTTTACCCAGTTATTTACCGGCGTGATTACCATTTTGGGTACTTTGGGATTCATGCTTTCCGTCAACATCGGGATTACTGTGGTGGTGGTGGTCATCACTCCCGTTTCCCTGTTTGTGGCAAGCTTTATCGCCAGCAGAACCTACAGCATGTTTAAGCTCCAATCCGAGACCAGAGGAGAGCAGACCTCCCTGATCAATGAGATGATCGGCAATCAGAAGGTAGTGCAATCCTTCAACAGGGAGGCACAGGCCCTGGAGCAGTTTGATGAGATCAACGGCAGACTGGAGAAATATTCCCTGCGGGCAATCTTCTTTTCCTCCCTGACCAATCCCTGTACCCGCTTTGTAAACAGCCTTGTTTACACCGGCGTAGGCCTTACCGGAGCGCTGGCTGCCCTACGGGGAGGACTTTCCGTAGGCCAGCTTACCTGCTTCCTCTCTTATGCCAACCAGTACACCAAGCCCTTCAACGAGATTTCCGGGGTTATCACAGAGCTTCAGAACGCACTTGCATGTGCCGCCAGGATTTTTGAACTGATTGAGCAGGAGCCTCAAATACCTGACAGAGCAGATGCGGTAGTCTTAAAGAATGTGGCAGGAAAAGTAAATCTCTCGGATGTTTCATTCTCCTATACGCCGGATAAGAAGCTCATAGAGAACCTGAACCTTAATGTAAAGCCCGGCCAGAGGATTGCAATCGTAGGCCCAACGGGCTGCGGCAAAACCACCATCATCAACCTGCTCATGCGCTTCTATGATGTGGATGGCGGAAGTATTTCTGTGGACGGCAGCAATATTAAGGATATTACCCGTAAATCCCTGCGCACCTCCTACGGCATGGTTTTGCAGGACACCTGGTTAAAGCGCGGAACCATCAGGGACAATATTATCGTAGGCAAGCCCGACGCCACAGACCAGGAAATCATTGCGGCGGCAAAAGCCTCCCATGCCCACAGCTTTATCAAGAGACTTCCAAACGGCTATGACACTGTAATCGGAGAGGACGGCGGAAGCCTTTCGGGAGGCCAGAAGCAGCTTCTGTGTATCACAAGAGTCATGCTGAGCCTGCCTCCCATGCTGATCCTGGATGAGGCCACCTCCTCCATTGATACCAGAACGGAAATCCGAATCCAGAAGGCCTTCGCTACCATGATGGAAGGACGGACCAGCTTTATTGTGGCTCACAGACTTTCTACCATTCAGAACGCAGATGTGATTCTGGTAATGAAAGACGGGCATATTATTGAGCAGGGAAATCATGAAGAGCTGATTGAAAAGAACGGATTTTATGCAAAGCTGTATAACAGCCAGTTTGCGATTGCGTGATCGAAAGAAGGATGCTTCCGATCCGGATCAATTTACAGATATGTTTCACCCCCACAGATTCCAGATTACTGTGGGGGTTTTTACATACAGAGAGTTCTAATACCACTGATAATGCTATTTTTTTACCACAGGTATCCACACCTCATATTGTGCATTTTGCGGGTCAGGATTTAAGTAAACCTCCACATCCGGCGCACTGCCGTATTCATATCCCGAAGTCGGAAGCCATTCTGTTATGATACGCCGTTCCAGTCCCTGGATTGACTGATTCGTTCCCTCTCCGGAGAAGATTGCCCAGGTAGCCGCCGGCACAACATACTCTTCAAAATTTCCACTTTCCTGTGAAGTGGACACCGCAATATAATATCTCCACGGTTCCGTATCATTACAGGTGCTGATACCAAGCACCCCCATGGGAGGCCTGTCCATCATACCGGCCAATTTTTGTAGTGTCCCGTTTGCTGCTACTTCCTGCCACTTCGCAGGAATAACAGCAAAGTTTTTCTCAATATCCTTATCCAGCGGTACAGATACTCCTACAATACGGAACGCATCTTTTGTTTCGATTCGATAATTCATTTCCTCCACTCCTTTGATTGTAATTTTAAATTGAATAGGCGGGAAGGACTTTACGGATACTCCCTCATTTTTTACGGCTGACGGGGCGACTTTGTGGACAGACCGGAAGGCCCTGTTAAATGCAGTGGGAGAATTATACCCATATTTTCCGGCCAGATCAATAATTTTTACATCCTTTCCCTGCAAATCTACAGCGGCCAGGGACATTCTCCTTCTGCGGATATATTCTGACAAAGGAATACCTGCCATATAAGCAAACATTCTCTGAAAATGATAGGAAGAGCAGCAGGCAATCTTCCCAAGCTGAGCTGCATCTATCTCGTCCGTCAAATGTTCCTCTATATAGCCAATTGCATCATTTAACCTTTCAATCCATTCCATAACCTAAAATCCTCCTTCCGGTTCTTAGTATATATAGTTCTTCGGATTTTTTCCTCTCATTCTCTGCACAAAAAAGAGAGTTATAATTTATTCTCAATTTTATTATACCGTACAGAGTCCCAAAAGTTAATTTCTTGTTTAGTCTATTATAATTTAATTTATGTAAAATATAATTGACATAAATTAAATTATATTGTATATTACATTTACAGTAATGATAGAGAAAGGAGATACCTGAAAATAATATAATAAAGAAGCTGCCGACTTCATAACAAGGAGGTGAATATTGAAGAATAAAAAAATGAAAATAGCAAGAATTGAAAAAGATTTATCCCAGGAGCAGTTAGCAGACAAAATCGGCGTTACCAGGCAAACGATCAGCATGATAGAAGCCGGGAAATTTAATCCGTCCCTGCAGCTTTGTATTTCCATATGCAAGGCCCTTGATAAAACCTTAAACGATCTGTTTTGGGAAACGGAAGAAGCTGCGATACAGGAGTAAATTTTTGCTGTTATATTCCTGCTTAGAGAAAGGTATAGGTACTGACATGAAATTAAAAGGAAAATGGTTTGAAAAAAAGGTCGATGAGCGTCAGGAGATGGATTTGATGAAGGTAGAGCATATTGGCTTCTGGCTGATGTACTATATGCTCCTTGCCGCGATTCTGATCCAGTCCTTCTTCTTTGAGGACGGCTTCCATCTGGCGGCGGCAGAATGGATCATATTTATGCTGACCAGCATTATCTGTGTCATCGGATGGATCAGAAAAGGCGTCTGGAATTACCAGACAAGGAAAATACCCGGTGTGCGCTCTTATCTGCTCTACAGCACAGTTACAGCCTTGGGAGCAGGAATTCCTTTTGCCCTGTTTTTTTCCTTCGAATGGAATGATACCGGTTTAAAAGAGATTGCCGCCCGCATTGTGATAATGGCAGCTTCTTTGTTTGTAATCACATTTGCCGCCTTTTTACTAATAGGGACCATCGCAAAGCGAAGAGAAAAAAAGCTTGCGGAGCAAGATTTTGAAGAAGATTATGAGGAGGATGACTAAAATGAAATGGACAAAAACGGAACAAAAACAGTTGATTATATTTGCACTTACAGCCTTTGGGCTTCCTGTTTTAATGGGATGCCTGATGGGATTTAGCTTCTATCAGGGGAATGACGTATCGGTATTTGCCAATGCACATATGTTTTACCCGGCATCCGGGGTTATGCTGGCCCTGATTTTAACCAGGGAGAAGGGACAAAAGCTTCCTATTAAATTTTACTTTGGCTTTTTAATTTCGGGCGTTGTTATGATCGGTTCCTGCCTTGCAAGTATTTTTATGCCTGAATATCCCTGGGCGCTGCTGTGTCAATATCCGATAATTATTTCCAGCATTATATGTCTGATTCTGCTGTTCCTTGAAAAAAAGGAGGTCCGCGCCGCTTACGGACTTAAATTTACCGGAAGAAAAAAAGCGAAATCCTGGTGGTATGTACTGCTGTTTTTTATTCTCTATCTCGCAAGACTTGTAATTTCATGTGCCATAGGCGGACAGATGGAGGGACTGGCGGCCATCTTTACAGACCCTTTGACTTATACCACCCTATTTACCCTGCTCATCCTTTTCTTTTTTACATATACTGCATTTTTTGGAGAAGAATATGGATGGCGGTATTTCTTCCAGCCCCTGCTTCAAAAACGCTTCGGCCCAAAAGGCGGGGTGATTCTGCTGGGCATACTCTGGGGGCTGTGGCATTTACCCCTTAATATTTTCTTTTACAGCCCCGATACCTGGGTTGCCAGTGTGACTTTGCAGATTATTAATTGTATCGGCTTTGCAATCTTTTTTGGATATGGTTATCTGAAAACGGAAAATATTTGGGTCGCCGTGATGATGCATTACATCAACAATAATATGATTGCAGTGATAGCCGGCGTGGAGGCTGTCAGCAATCAGGTGGTCCGCTGGGCAGATATTCCGCTCTCCATTGTAATAAATCTGGTATTTATCTTATTTATCTTTTCCAAGACATACAAAAAAGAAGCTCCATCGGCCTCTGATTCCGTGTCTGTCTGACATAGGATTACAACCGAAAAAAGAAGCAAAAAAGCGGGGTTTGACTTTTTAGTCAGGCCCCGCTAATAATACAAGTTATTTACACATCCTGCTTCTGCAGAAAGCTTACCGTCAGAACTCCATCCTTCACCGTTGCGTTCATTACAATTGTGAAATCAAAATTGTTGGTAAAGGTCAGATCCTTATATCCTTCCACAATAGCGGAGTCCAGCCCCTTTGGAACATAATCCACCGGGAGGGAATGAGCATATCTCTGAGTAGGCGTAATGCCTGCAAGCAGCATTGCCACATGAATCGTAGAGGATACCTGGCAGATTCCGCCTCCCACGCTGGATACGACCTTTCCTCCTGCAAAGGAAGGAGCGACTACATATCCGTTGGAGAGAGTTCTGCTGCCAATAGAATTGCTGAAAGAAAATTTATCTCCCGGCTTAATTTCCATTCCGTTGATCATAGCGGCCGCCAACTCCACATTAACGGCTCTGTCTTCCGTCACATCATAAGAAGTAGAGTAAGTTGAAAGCACGCCCGCCTGCGGCTGTGTTCCCGCCTTGTATACGCCGCTTCTCCCTTCCTTCTGCCCGCAGGTAATATAGTGAAGGTAGTAGCTGCTTAAATCTTTCACCCCATATACCGGAAGAAGGTCAAGATTATATAACATATAGGCCTTTACGTTAAAGGCGGCATTGCCGTTTCTTCCTTCCTTCATTCCTATGTTTACAAAGTGTTCCAGAAGAGCCGCCGGATTATTCCCAATCGTCTGTCTCAGATCAGGATATGTATTATAATAATACTCCGCATCAAACACAGGCGAGTAATCCACTGCCTCTGTTTCAACCGAAACTGCTGCCCTCAAGGGAATTACAGGGCATGAGACAACACAAGATGCTGCCAGGAATAGTGCAAACATTTTCTTTCCTTTGTTTTTCATAATATCTTTTCCTTTCGTTAAGAAAACCTTAATAAATTTGGGCATCACAAAAGCGGGTGATGGGAATCGAACCCACGTGTCCAGCTTGGAAGGCTGGTGTTCTACCATTGAACTACACCCGCAATATGTATCTATTTTACAATCCAGAGAAGGGGTTGTCAAGATTGAATTTTTACCTTAATTGAACCTATTTATACAAATGCCCCGCAGGACTTGCGGGGCATCTGCATTCGAGCTTTTGTCAGGCAAAAAATTCCTCCAGCAGGCTCTCAAGCTCCTCCTGATGCTGATTCATCACCGGCTGTAAAATTTCTCCCAAAATCTTGTTCTGTGTGCTTTTTATCTCCCCCTCTTTTGCCTCTTCCCTCGCCTCCAATTCCCTCAGAAGCTCTTTTCCATATTTTTCTCTCTTTTTAACGCCTTCCTCCATTGCATTTTCTTTTTCCGTCTCTAATCTCGGAGCAAAATAATTCTCCAGATAGTCGGTCAAATTTATCCTTAATACATCCTTCTTTTCCTGTAAATTGACCATACCTGAGATCGAGAAATACAGGTACATACCCAGTATACTGATCAGATAATAGGGTATAATCTGGAATAAAGTACTTCCTGACGCCAGGGAAAGACAAATTGACAAACCTGTTATCAGTACGGAAAGCATCATCATCTGTCCGGAAATATGATTTAACCATGACAGCTTTATCCTGGCAATACAGATCTTTTGAAGAAACCTGTCCACAAATATGCCTGTGTTGACCATTTTACCATTCAGCTTATAAAAATCAGCGTACTTTTCTTTACATTTACTTAATTGCTTATTTTTTGTTTCAGCCATATGATCCGATGCGGAAATCATTCTATGATAAATCACCCCCGGAATGATCTGGCAGATAACACTGAACAGTAAAAAACCTAATATAAAACCTGTAAGAATCTCGTGTTCCAATAATATTGTAAACATATTTTCTCCTTTCCTGACTATATTATAATAAAAGGAGATTTTTACCTCAATAATCCAGAGGCTGTAAGTCCTCGCCTTTTTTCTGCAAAAGTTGCCTTTTCCTGCTGGAAAGAGTACTTGTTTTCTGTTATACTTATTTTCTATAGAAGAAAAACAAACATGTTATAGAAAGGTATTAAATGATCATGAAATATCAGACAAAAGGTACTTGTTCTACCGCCATCGACGTAGAGGTTGAGGACGGAAAAATTAAATTTGTACAGTTTTTTGGAGGATGCAACGGCAACCTGAAGGGAATCGCCAGTCTTGTTACCGGTATGGAGATAGAGGATGCCATTTCCAGGCTGAAGGGAATCCGTTGCGGATTTAAGTCTACCTCCTGCCCTGACCAGCTTGCACACGCTCTCGAGCAGATTAAAGAAGGTAATTGCTAAGTAGGAGGCTCTTTTTATGAGCGACACAAAGACAGTCAAGAAAATAGTTCTCACCGGCGGTGGGACTGCAGGACATGTAACACCCAATATTGCTCTGATTCCTCATCTCAGGGAGTCCGGTTATGAAATTGCATATATCGGCTCCTATGAGGGGATCGAGAAAAAATTAATTACGGACTTTGATATTCCTTATTACGGGATCGCAACAGGCAAGTTCAGACGTTATCTGGATCTTAAAAACCTCACAGATCCGTTCCGTGTTATCAAGGGATACACAGAGGCCAAAAAGGCGCTGAAAATCATCCGGCCAAGTGTGGTATTTTCAAAAGGAGGATTTGTCAGCGTACCTGTAGTGCGTGCAGCCGCATCACTGCATATTCCCTGCATTATCCACGAATCGGATATGACCCCCGGACTTGCCAATAAGCTGTGTATTCCGGTGGCCAGCAAAGTCTGCTGCAATTTTCCGGAAACAATTTCCATGCTTCCCCAGGAGAAGGCCGTTCTGACAGGTTCCCCTATCCGCGAGGAGCTCACAAAGGGCGATAAGATTGCCGCCCTTAATATGTGCGGTTTTACTGCAAACAAACCGGTTATCATGGTATTTGGCGGAAGCCTTGGGGCAGCATCGGTCAATGACGCCGTCAGGAAAGCCCTGCCTGCTCTTTTAGCCGATTTTCAGGTGGTTCATATCTGCGGTAAGGATAAAATTGACGAAACCCTAAATCGCCAGGCCGGCTATGTTCAGTTTGAGTATGTAAAGGCTGAGTTGAAGGATTTGTTTGCAATGTCTGACGTGGTTATTTCCCGGGCAGGAGCCAATTCGATCTGTGAGCTCTTAGCCCTCAAAAAGCCTAACCTTTTGATTCCCCTCTCCGCAAACAGCAGCCGGGGAGACCAGATTCTAAACGCGAAATCCTTCGAATCCCAGGGTTTTTCAATGGTGATTGACGACGATTTGCTTACGCCGGAGCTTTTGGCAGAAAAGGTCATTGAACTCTATTTTACAAGACAGACTTATATTGAGGCTATGGGGAGAAGTAATCAATTCGGTTCCATCAAAACCATAATGAGACTGATTGAATCGGAGACAGCCGCTATAGAGGCTAAGACGGAATAAAGTGTTTTATCTTATTGCACATTATGAGGAAATGATTTAAAATAAATACTACCAAATATGGAAGTGTTTGGAATAAAATCATTCGGGATCAGGGTTGCGTGCAAATGACAATAGACACTTTATGGCAGTTACTGGAAGAGCATCAAAATGAAACTTTCTATACAATAAAAAAACTCCCCTTTACATACACTGTAAAAGGGGGAGAAATTTTTGTAGACAGACGCTCCAAATCCATTACCAAAGCGACCTTTGGACAGGCCCTGGACAAGTTAAATGAGGATTCAACTAAAATCACCGGTCCGAAATCTCTGAATGTTTTTGGAGCTCCCTATGTCTGGGCGATCCTCAAAGCCTTTGAAATCGTATAAAGGTATGGGTATTACCTATTCATCATAAATATCCACTTTAATTCTGTCTTCATAGGGCAGTACCAGCTTTTCTACCGTTTCGTAAGCCAACTCTCTCATGCTCCTGATATTTTGGACATAATTTTCCGAATTAATCTGATGTTCCCCGGCAATCAGGCTGTCACAGATATAATGGTTGATTTCCGGCGAAAAATGAAGAATATCCATATAGTTTTCTAAATCCGTAATAATCTCTCTGTCATTCTGAAAGTAAAACAGCTTTACATTCTCATATGCAAGCAGGGTTTTCATTGCCTGCTCCATATTATAAAGATAAGCTTCCGTATCTCCTTCCCGGTAAATATTATCCCACCAGAGCATAGAATAGGGAGGAACAAATATATAAAACTCTGTTTCGGGATGGGCTGTTATCTGCTTTGTCAATAAATCAAGATTTTTCCGAAGCAAATCCTCATAGCAGTCTCTGGGCTTCATCTCCGAAACCGACGGCTTGCGGATATACAGGCCCAAAATCATGTCTGAATTGAATTCCTTCCACTGAGCCCAGTTATAAGAATTATTCTCATCATAATCCCCTGTCAGTGAATTCGCGATCAAATAAGGGATTTTTTCCATCAAAACACCCTTATTCAGCCAATACTCCACGTCATTTAAATAATTATCATCATACAGATACATGGGACAGCCCGTAAGCTCATAGGTAGTTTCCGCATCTGCCTCCAACGCGGAGGGATCCAGATTATAAAACACATACTTTAAATCCTGATGCTCAAATGCAATGGTAAGCAGATAACACAAATCAGCCGTAGCGCCGTAGGATCGGATGGCCTTAATTGACTTGCAGCCAAAGCCCTGGTCAAACCAGCCGTTATTATAGTTTTCGGATACGGAGGACCCTACGATCACACTGTCATAATCAAAGGTCTTCAGAGAGCCCACACATTGATATTCCTTATCCGTAAGTACTGCCTTAAGCCCTTTGAGGGGCTTGTGATACTGAAAAAACGGATCAAAAATAATCACTGTAAGAACACATACCAACAGCAATATACCGCTTCCTACGAAAAATTGTTTCAGAAATTTTTTAGCCATAGTATTTTATTCCGCTTTCTATCCTTAAAAGTTAAAATAGATAAAGGTACTTACCTGTGAAAAAGAAATCACAGACCAGACAAAAATAATTATCACAAAAAGTGAAAGCTTTGAATCGAGCAGATGATTTTCTGCAATCCAAACCGCATTTTTACGGGTAAGAACAAAAGCGCTGATCAGGAGAAGAACTATAAACAGAGCCAGAAAAGCATACTGCAGCAGATCCGGCCGGGTTAAATTGATCATCTGCTTGATCAGATAAAATTCGGGTATATCCAGCTTAGCCGCCACCTTATAGATGTATCCTGTATCTTTGAAAGCAAAAATATTCCGGAACATCTGAAAAGCATCCGCCATACTGTTGCTCCTGAAAAAGTACAGGGAAAGATTAAAAAATCCAAAGGTAAAAATCCACCCCAGCCATCTTGGAATATAGACTTTGGCAGAAATCTTTTCTTTGCTCCCCTTCACTCCCACAATTCCGAGATTGTCCCAGATCACCAGAAGTCCCTGCATGGTTCCCCAGGCCACATAAGTCCAGTTTGCCCCGTGCCAGAGGCCGCTTAAGAAAAACACCAGAAAGGTATTTAAAATTGTCCTCACCTTTCCCTTGCGGCTTCCTCCCAGAGGAATATAGACATATTGTATAAAAAACCGGGACAGCGTCATATGCCATCTCTGCCAAAGCTCTTTTACACTGCATGCCTTATAAGGAGAATCAAAATTAACAGGAATTTCAATGTTGAACATCTTTCCAAGGCCTTTCGCCATATCGCTGTACCCGCTGAAATCAAAATAGATTTCGAAGGTATAGGCAAGGATCACCAGCAGCGTGGCAGGAGTATCCAGAAAGGCAGTCTGTTCAAAACCAAAATTCACAGGAAGAGCCAGTACATCAGCCAAAAGCACTTTTTTTCCAAGACCCATGGTAAAAAGTACTATCCCCCTTGCAAAGTTGTCTGCCTTTGGCCTGCGGTTACTTCTGTCCTCAAACTGGGGCATCATTTCTTTATACAGTACAATAGGTCCGGCAATTAATTGGGGAAAAAAGGTTACAAAGGTCAGATAATTAACAAAACTGTAATGCTCTGCCTTTCCTGAGCACCTGTCAATGATAAAGGACAACTGCTGAAATGTAAAAAAGCTGATTCCGAGAGGCAGAACAATGTGTTTCAAATTAAAGCTTGTGTGAAACACTGTATTGATGTTTTCAAAAAAGAAATCGTAATACTTAAAATAAAACAAAAACCCGAGGTTCAGCAGTAATCCTGATATAATCCCGATGCGGTTCATGCGTTTCGTATGGAAAACCTTCAGAAAATAACTGATCAGATAATTTCCCAGGATACTGGCAACAATCACTCCCAGATAATAAATATTAAAATATCCATAAAACCACAATGACATACCTGCCAAAAACAGTTTGGCAGGTTCATAGGCTTTCAAATGATTCAGGATATACCAGCCAAGCAGTGTGACCGGCAAAAACAGAAATATAAAAATGTAGGAATTAAACAGCATCTTTCTTCTCCTTTGCCCTTTATCTTAACATACTTCTACATATTTTGTCTAATACATGGTAATACTTAGTAGCAAATCACTATTATGAGAAAGGCGATTTTAAATATGAAAAAGCATAGCATATCACTTCTATTCATCAGCACGCTGCTTATCATTTCCGGCTGCGGAGATAATCAAAGTATAGCCAAAAACAACCAGGCTTATATTGTTGACGGCAACGGGGAGGAAATAGCTGTAAATACTCTTCAGGCAGGAAGTAAATATAAAATCGTAGGCCCTATGGATGATTTAAAAGATTCGGTGAGAGAAATTCTGGGCGAAAACTATTGGCCGGATACCCTGCTAAGTGCGGAAGAGCTTGCAGAGCGGACAGGGATCTCCTCAAATATGTATGAGGATTATCTTGCCGAATACCAGCATACAGAAGCGGGAATCGATATGATGATCCTGATCAAGGCCAATGAAGGCGATGTGGAAAATGTGGAAAACTTCTTAAATCAATATCGGGATACCCTTCTTAAAATATATGAACAACAGCCTCAAAACAAATCAAAGGTATTTGCCTCCAGAATTGAAGTAATCGATACCTATATTTGTTATGTCCAATTAGGAGCCGACCTCACCTCCTTTAAGGAAGAAGAAAACGATCAAATGATTGCCCACTGCCAGCAGGAAAACGAAAGAGCTCTCGATATTATTGAAAAGAGGATTTTTGACAACTAAAATTTTGTTTTATCTCTGTTTTTCAAAGAAAGGTTCCTGTATAATAAAAAAGGATTATTATTCAACTTTGCTTTGAAAGGATACAGAAATGAAAAAACTCATATCATGGAACGTAAATGGGCTCCGCGCTTGTGTAGACAAAGGCTTTCTGAATTTTTTTCACGAAATAAATGCAGATATTTTTTGTTTACAGGAAACCAAGCTTTCGGAGGGACAAATTAAGCTGGATATTCCCGATTACCATCAATACTGGAATTATGCCGAAAAAAAAGGCTATTCGGGAACTGCAATCTTTACAAAGGAGGAACCCTTATCTGTCCAATATGGCCTGGGAATCGAAAAGCACGACCACGAGGGACGGGTAATTACCCTGGAATTTGATTCCTTTTATATGATTACGGTTTACACTCCTAATTCCCAGGACGAACTGAAGAGACTGGATTACCGGATGGAGTGGGAGGATGATTTTGGCTGCTTCCTGAAACGCCTGGAAGAAAAAAAGCCGGTCATAGTGTGCGGAGATATGAATGTGGCACATAAAGAAATAGATCTGAAAAATCCCAGAACCAACCGCAAAAATGCCGGTTTTACCGATGAGGAAAGAAACAAATTTACTGCCTTGCTTGAATCAGGCTTTACAGATACCTTCCGCCATTTTTATCCTGATTTGGAAGGAGCCTACTCATGGTGGTCCTATCGTTTTAAGGCAAGAGAAAAAAATGCAGGGTGGCGTATTGATTACTTCCTGGTATCCCAATCCCTGAATTCTTCTTTGAAGGACGCCATTATTTACAAGGACATTCTGGGCTCTGACCACTGTCCTGTGGGATTGCTTCTTGATTAAAGCAGCTAAGAACGCTTATCTCCAACCAGCCTTTTGCTAAAAACGTGCGCCCAAAAGCGCACGTTTTTAATCCTCTATCAGTCTCAGTCCTGCCGTATCCGTAACAGGAAGCGAGAAAACAATTGATTTGGCCCGGCTGTCAGAACCGGCGTTCTCCATAATTGCTTTCATGATATTATTTTTCTGTTCTTTCTTGGCCACAATAAAAATCATTTCTTTTTCGGATGCCAGAGAAAAACCAAGGAATTGCTCTGCTTTTTCCATTCCGGTTCCCCTTGCATGAATCACCGTTCCTCCATAGGCCCCGGCGCCTCTTGCGGCATCCATCACCAGCTCTATATTTCCCTGATTGGCAATCACTATGATCAGCTCATGTACCGTATCCTTCAAGGTTGACTCCTCCTCTTTCTGATAATCCTGTTTTTCCAGAAGAAACTGCAATGATTTTTTGCCGCCAATACTGCTCAAAGGAATGATAAAAGCAATCCCCCCGCCGGGCGCATCAATCCGCAGCTTCCTTTGAAGCTGCTTTTTTATCTGCAGCCATTTTTCTTCCTCCTGAACCGAAAAGATCACAGCCTTCTCCGTCGCCTCCAGGCCCAGGTAATTCAGAATGTCGCTGGCTGCCGTCCCAAAGCCCAGGCTGGAAAACATGACATGGTGTTCGTTTTCTTTGTACAGGCTCTGATATTTTTTTCCGATTTTACGGTCTACTATCGTAACCATTAAATAAAGTTTACCCATAAACCATTCCGCTCCTACAATTCGATAATTTCCATATCTCCAAATGCTTCAAGGGGTACATAAGACTTTTTGTGAAGCCCGCTTTCCTTCAGCTTAAACGCCACTCCCATCACCTGAATCGTAATAAGAGGCGTCATTGCAACCATAGCCACAACCCCGAAGGCATCCGTAATAATTGTCCCGCCAACAGCCTTACAGGCTCCCATTGCCAGAGGAAGCAAAAAGGTGGCCGTCATGGGCCCGGATGCAACGCCGCCGGAGTCAAAGGCAATCGCAGTAAATATTTTCGGTACGAAAAATGTCAGGATAAGGGCAATGGCATAGCCGGGAATGATAAACCACATAATTGAAATTCCCGTCAGGACACGGATCATTGCAATTCCCACAGAAAGGGACACGCCCACGGATAAGCTTGTTCCCATGGCCTTTGCGGAGATCGCCCCTGAGGTCATTTCCTCTACCTGCTTGGTAAGCACGAAAACTGCAGGCTCTGCAAGTACGATAAAGTAACCGATTACCATTCCGATGGGTATGATAATCCACCCAAAATGAAGTCCGGCCAATGTCTGGCCCAGATAATTTCCTGCAGGCATAAAACCCACATTAACCCCTGTAAGGAAAAGCACAAGGCCCGCATAGGTATACACCAGACCGATTCCGATCCGAATCAGAGTGCTTTTGTTGATGTCTCTTGAAATCAACTGAAAAACTCCGAAGAAAAAAACAATAGGCAAAAGAGAAACAGCCATCTCCTTTATGTAGGTGGGAATTTCTTTTGTAAACATTCTCCACAAATCTACCGTATTGTCTATAATAGGTATGGACTCCGAAACACTCTCGCTTTGTTCGGGATGAAAGATCATGCCCAAAATAAGAACAGCCAGGATCGGGCCTACAGAACACAAAGAAACAAGACCAAAGCTGTCGTCCGCAGCATGTTTATCACTTCGGATTGCAGCAATACCCACGCCAAAAGACATAATGAAGGGTACTGTCATGGGGCCTGTTGTAACGCCGCCGGAATCAAAGGCAACTGCCAGAAAGTCCTTCGGTACAAAAAGAGTTAATAAAAATACAAGTGAGTAAAAAAACAGCAGCAAATAAGAAAGTGCGATTCCGAAAAGCATTCTCAGAAGTGCAATCACGAGAAATACCCCCACTCCCACTGCTACCGATAAAATCAAGGTCATATTCGGTATAGACGGCACCTGCTGCGCTAGTACCTGCAGGTCAGGCTCCGAGATCGTAATAATCAGGCCCATTACAAAACCAATCAAAAGAATAACCAACAGCCTTTTGGACTTGGTGACAATGGTTCCCACTCTCTCGCCCATGGTCGTCATGGACAAATCCACGCCCACATTAAAAAGAAGCATACCCATAATCAACATTACCGCGCCTATTAAAAAAGCCATCAATATGCTGGGCGGTATGGGGGCAATAGTAAAGCACAGCAGCAAAACAATCGCAAGGATGGGGAAAACTGCTTTTAGAGTTTCATAAAATTTTTCTTTTAATTTTGATCGACTAAATTGCAATTTATCAGGCGCCTTTCTGTAATATTTTTATAAGCTTTGGAGATATTATACCATAAAAAACCTTTTTTTAGGTTAAAAAATAATAATTTTCTAACTTTAACATTTTCTTAACATTCTCTTTCATATCGAAATTCGAAAATATTTTATTGATAATCAATAAAATTTTATTGACAATCAATTTTCGTCATGTTATAGTACACCTAACCTGATCAGATTTTATTATTTTAATCCCTCAATAAAAGAAGGAGGCTTTTATGAATGGAAAGATTACCATATTTACCAAAATACTTTTGGACTTCATGTTCTATACAGGAATCATAGTCACCTGCTGTGTTCCTTTTATCATCACCGGCTATGGAAAATATAACAGTTATTTCAGAGAAAATATTCCCCAGCTCAGCATCATATTCATTTTTTCCGGTCTTTTTGCCGTACTTATTATTAGGGAGCTTAGGAAAATGTTTCAGTCCGTCCTTGCAAATAACTGCTTTATCTTTGAGAATGTGAAAAGTCTCAATAAAATGAGCATCTACAGCTTTTTGATTGCGCTTATCACCTGCTGCCGCCTTTTCCTCTATATTACTCCCGCAGTAGTCATCGTCATCTTAGTCTTTGTTATTGCCGGGCTGCTCTGTAAAGTGCTCTCACAGGTCTTTGACAAAGCGGTTTCCTACAAGCTGGAAAATGACCTGACAATATAGGAGGATTCTCATGGCGATTAAAATTAATCTTGACGTGGAAATGGCAAAGCAAAAAAAAGGACTGACCGAGCTTGCTGGGGAGGTTGACCTGACTCTTGCCAATCTTTCCATACTGAAAAATAATAAGGCAAAAGCCATACGCTTTACCACCTTAAATGCAATCTGTAAAGCCCTTCACTGTCAGCCCGGAGATTTGCTGGAGTATGTGGAGGATCCTGAAAGAAAAGAGGAAGTTAAAAATGGAACCTTGTACAATAAATGAAACAATTACTTCAAATGAAAAAAATGAGCCTGTAAAACCTGAAAACAGGAATCCGCTTTTTGTATTCATGAGTATAGGAAGCCTGATCTATGCCTTTTTTTACACTTTCTTTTTGTATAAGAACAGTTCGGGTATCACCTACCCTTTTTTCGCAGGCGGAACCTGCTTGTTTTTCTTCTTATATTTGAGAAAGTCAGGGCTTACCGCCAAAAAAAGCGCTCTTTTTCCCTTGATCAGCCTTCTTCTGTTAGGCTTGAGCACCTGTATGACTGATTCCTGGGTATTAATTTATCTCAATAAGCTGGGAATCTTTTTGCTGTTCTTTTATCTGGTGATCCACTGCCTGTATGAAGACAGATACTGGGATTTTACCAAATATTCAGGCAGCATCCTAAATATTATATGTACCAGCCTTGTATTTATATTCAGGCCATTTACCGATCTTGCCCTGTTTGTGAAAATCAAAAGAAAAGAGGAGAACAAACCTGAAGGAAAAGGAAAATATGTTTTTTACGGTCTTTTGCTGGCAATTCCTCTCTTATTTGTAATCCTGCTTCTTCTCTATGAAGCAGATGCCGTGTTTTCGGCCATCCTGGACAAAATATTTTATTTTGACTTGGATTTTCAGCTTTTTACTGTTTTTCAGATACTTTTTCTTTTCCTGTTTGCCTTTGTGGCATCCTACAGCATCATGTGCAGGCTTTCTCTTCACAACTTGAATGAGAAAATCCCGGATAAGAAAAAATGGGAGCCCGTAATGGGAATCACCTTCACCGCTCTTTTGTCGTTGGTTTATTTAATTTTTTGCTATATTCAAATCGTTTATCTCTTTGGAGGACTTGGTACTCTTCCCGAAAATTATACCTATGCATCCTATGCGAGAGAGGGATTCTTCCAACTGGTAGCCGTCTGTCTGATCAATCTTATTCTTGTCTCAGGCTGCACCAAATACTTTCAGAATAATAAAATTTTAAAGGGGATTCTTACCTTTATTTCAATCTGCACTTATATTATGATTATTTCAAGTACTTACCGGATGGTTTTGTACATTCAGGTATATTATCTGACTTTTCTGAGGGTATTTGTATTATGGGCTCTTGCTGTGATATTTTTTCTTATGACAGGCGCTTTAATCATGATTTACCATGAAAAATTTCCTTACACCAGATACTGCATGGTTACGGTAACAACACTCTATCTACTGCTTTCCTTTGCCCATCCTGATTACTGGATTGCACGGTATAACCTGGGCATGGAGGAGGATATAGATTATTATTATCTGAAGCGTTTATCGCTGGATTCCGCTCCCGCAATCTTTGATTACAGCGATAAATCAGGATTTAATGAAGATTCCCGGTTTGTGGAATATTCCTCTAAAATGCTGAAAAAAAGCTATGATTTCCAGGTTGATGAGCTGGACGAAATATGGCAGGAAGAAGGAAATTGCCTTCCTAAGAAGCAATCTCTCAGAACCTTAAATTTTTCCAGGCTTAATGCATATCAGCATTATAAGGAATATTACAGGTCAAATCCTGATTTTGCAGCAGACATAGAATATAATATCATGTGTTATACCGGAAACCATTTAGGAAGGCCATGATGTATTTCTGAAAAAGGCGAGCCTTTATTTTTTCCTATAAAAGAGTGCTGAAACCTTGTATTTCAGCACTCTTTCTATTAATAACATATGTTTTTATTTTTGTCCGTAATACGCATCTGCCCCATGCTTTCTGAAATAATGCTTATCCTGAAGCTCTCCCGGAGCGGGCAGAACCTTTGGGTTGATGGTTTCTGTCCGATAGGCCATTTTGGCCACCTCCTCAAGAACTACCGCATTGTGGACCGCATCCATTGCATCCTTTCCCCAGGCAAAAGGGCCGTGATTTTTACAGAGAACTGCCGGGACTGCCATGGGATCTTTTTTCATCCTGATAAATTCATTGACAATCAAATGACCTGTATTTTCCTCATATGCTTCCTCGATTTCCTCCTTTGTGAGGCACCTTAAGCAGGGGACTTCTCCATAGATATAATCTGCATGAGTCGTTCCATAGCAGGGGATTCCTCTTCCGGCCTGAGCCCAGCTTGTGGCATAGGAGGAATGAGTATGGACAATCCCGCCTATTTCGGGAAAGGCCTTATATAATTCCAGATGGGTGGAGGTATCAGAGGAGGGATTCAGACATCCCTCAATTTTGTTACCCTCTAAATCCATCACCACCATATCCTCCGGCCTGAGCTGATCATAGGCAACGCCGCTCGGCTTAATCACAAACAACCCCTTTTCCTTATCAATTGCGCTTACGTTTCCCCAGGTAAAGGTTACAAGTCCGTAATAAGGCAGTTTCATATTCGCTTCATATACTTCCTGTTTTAATTCTTCCAGCATATTCTCCTCCGCTTTCTATAAGGCATCTACAGCAGCGTGTTCAATGGACAGGCCCTTCATATACCCTTCCATGAACTTTTCAAACCCTGCAACGTCTTCTCCATCCGGCTCCATCCGGCTCCCGGTCTGTCCCTCGAAAATTTTATTTTTCAGGAAATCCTTCAGACTTTCATTTTCTTCCTTTGTCTGCATATAGGCGGCCAGCAGCGCCATTCCCCAGGGTCCTCCCTCTCCGGCTGTCTCCATAACCGATACGGAGGTATTCATTGCAGCCGCGGCTATTCTCTGGCCCACCCCTTTGGTCTTGAATAATCCTCCATGAGCGAACATCTCATCCACTTCAACCTTTTCCTCCTTAAAGAGAAGATCAAGCCCTGCCTTTAAAGCCGCAAGAGAAGAATACAGATGTACTCTCATAAAATTGGCAAGATTAAATTTATTTTCGGCTGTCCTCACAAACAAAGGCGCTCCCGCATCAAATCCGGTCACGGGCTCTCCCGAAAAATAATTGTAGGAGATCAGACCGCCGCAATCTTTATCTCCCTCCAGCGCTTTATTGAAAAGAACAGAAAACAGCTTATTTTTATCAATCCCTGCTCCGATACTCTCTGCAAATTCCTCAAACAGATTTACCCATGCATTTATGTCGGAGGTGCAGTTATTGCAGTGTACCATTCCCACAAGGGCTCCGTCGGGTGTAGTGACAAGGTCAATTTCAGGATAAACCTTAGTAAGCTCCTTTTCCAATACAATCATGGCAAATACGGAGGTGCCTGCGGAAACATTTCCCGTTCTCCTGGCGACGCTGTTTGTTGCCGCCATTCCCGTACCGGCATCCCCCTCCGGAGGACATACCGAAATTCCCGCCTGCAGATTGCCGCTGGGATCCAGAAGAGCAGCTCCCTCCGGGGTAAGTGAACCGGCGATCTCTCCTGCAGAAAGGGTTTGAGGAAGAATATCCCGAAGCTTCCAGGAAAACCCTTCTTTTTCCACAAGATGATCAAATTTGTCAATCATAGTCTGATCATAATCACCTGTTTTCACATCAATGGGAAACATACCGGAAGCGTCCCCCACCCCGAGAACCTTTTTTCCGGTAAGCATAAAGTGAACATAGCCTGCAAGAGTCGTGATAAACGCAATATTTTTTACATGCTCCTCCTTATTTAAGATTGCCTGATACAGGTGGGCAATACTCCATCTCTGAGGAATATTATAGTTAAATTCTCCCGTCAGCTTGGAAGCGGCCTGTTCCGTGATGGTGTTTCTCCAGGTTCTGAAGGGCACTAAAAGTCTTTCCTTCTCATCAAAGGCCAGATAACCGTGCATCATGGCCGAAAATCCAAGGGAGCCTATTTTGGTAAGCGTTACGCCATAGGTATTTTTAACGTCCCGAGCCAAATCCTTATAGCATTCCTGCAGGCCCTTCCAAACCTCCTCAAGGGCGTAGGTCCATATCCCGTTGACATATTGATTCTCCCATTCATAGCTTCCCGAAGCCAAAGGCATTCCTTTCTCTTCAATCAATACCGCCTTGATTCTGGTAGAGCCAAACTCGATGCCTAACGCCGTTTTCCCCTCTTCAATTAATAATTTTTTGTCCATACAATACCTCCATTTTTTAACTGCAAAATTTTATCTGTAAAAAACTTCCCCCAGCATCAGATCTCTCTTGAAATCCCTGATTTTTGTATCCTTGTCAATATAAACTGCCTCAATTCCCATGGCATTTGCCCAATCGCCCATCTGCTCTGCGCTCAGATCGTAGGTAAATGCCGTATGATGCGCGCCTCCCGCCAGGATCCATGCTTCCGCGCCGACGTACATATCCGGTTCAGGAGTCCAGAAATTACTTGCCACCGGAAGATTCGGCATAGGATTTTCTATTTTTTTGCATTCCACATCATTGATAATCAGACGGAATCTGTTTCCCAGATCAATCAGGGAAAGAGCGATGCCATGTCCCTGCTTTGAAGAAAATACAAGTCTTGCAGGATCCTCCCTGTTTCCCATACTCAGCGGCTGGCACTTAATGCTGACAGGTCCGTCGGCAATGGAAGGACAGATTTCCAGCATATGTGCCTGCAGAATTCCTTCTTTGCCTTTTACCAGATTGTAAGTATAATCCTCCAGCATAGAGCTTCCTTTGGGATTTTTCAGATCAGAAGTCATGATCTTCAAAAGGCGTACCATAGCGGCAACCTTCCAGTCTCCCTCCGCACCGAAGCCGTAACCCTTTTCCATCAGCCTCTGGATCGCAAGACCGGGGAGCTGTTTGAGAGCCCCTAAATCGCCGAAATGAGTAACAATGGCCTGATAATTTTTTTCTTCCAGGAATCTTTCAAATCCAATCTCAATCTGTGCCTGAACAGCCACATGCTTTCTAAATTCTCCGGGATCTCTTCCCTCCAAAAGAATCTCATATTTGTCATAGTATTCTTCAACAAGGGTATTTACATCTGCTTCTGAGACAGCAGCAACACTTTCAGCAATCTCATTAACAGGATAAGCGTCAACCTCCCAGCCGAATTTGATCTGTGCTTCTACCTTATCCCCCTCGGTGACTGCCACATTACGCATATTATCCGCTACACGCATAACCCGGATATGGCTGCTTTCAATAATACCGACTGCAGTTCTCATCCACATGGCAATTTTCCCGGCCACAACCGGATCTGCCCAATGTCCTACAATCACCTTCCGCTCTATCCGCATCCTGCTTACAATATGGCCATACTCACGATCCCCGTGGGCAGACTGGTTTTCATTCATGAAATCCATATCGATTGAATCATAGGGAAGCTCTTCATTAAACTGGGTATGCAGGTGAAGCAGGGGCTTTCTGAATTCCTGCAGCCCCAGAATCCAGGACTTTGCCGGTGAAAAGGTGTGCATCCAGGTGATCACTCCGGCGCAGGTATCATCCAAATTGGCCTCGTTAAAGGTTTTGCGGATCAATTCGTTGGTGATCAGGGTAGGCTTCCACACCACCTCATAGGGAAGGATACCCAGATTGTTTAATCCCTCCACAATTTTTCTGGAATGCTCTGCAACCTTGCTTAAGCATTCCTCCCCGTATAGATCCTGGGAACCTGTACAAAACCAGAACTTGTACTCTTTTTTCTGTAACATAGAAATCCCTCCTTTTTTATAGAATTTAATGCCGTCTTTTATTTCCATGTTATAACTTGTATGCTTATCATTACAAGTTGTTTTTTCGCTCTGTACAGGAATTTCCTTCTATGATTTCAGGTTCTATCAGCAGCTTTTTCTCCTCCTTAATCTCATTGCCGTTTTGAATTAATTTCAGCATCAGTTCCGCCGCCATCTCTCCCAGCTTCTCCTGAGGGTGAATAATTGAGGTCAGCCTCAGTCCGTTCACATTAGCCATATAAGAATTATCATAGCCGGTTACAGAAATATCCTCCGGAACCTTTAATCCCGCATCATTTAAAGCCTGGATTACTTGTATGGCAATCTGATCATTGTAGCAGACAACCCCATCCATGGGCTGGCGGCTGACGGCCATCTGATAAATACTTTCATAGGGATGTACCTTTCGATCCTCCGTATAGTACCAGATTACCTTATCAGGATCATAAGAAATATCTGCTTCCTGTAAGGCTGTTACATATCCCTTGTGCCTGTTTTGTCCCTGGATGTCGTCCGACTTAAATACACCGATTATCTTTTTGTGCCCTTTTTCTATCAGGTATTTTGTGATTAAATAACCGCCTTTGCAATCATTCATAAGTACCTGGGGCTTCTCATTCATTTTGGCAAAGCAACCTTGTATAAACACATATGGAATCCCGTATTCTTCAAGCTTCTGATACAGATTTATATGACGACAGAAAATCTGGCTTTTGCTTGGTTCAATAATAATCCCCTCAATATCCTTTTGCAAAAGCTCCTCTAAGCATTTTGCCTCCATGCTTCTGGAATTTCCGGTATTCTTTAATATAATGCTGTAGCCTGCCTTTGTAAGAACCGTATCGATCCCCTTGATTACTCTTGGAAAAATATAGTCAGAAAGATACGTGGTTACCACGGCTATGTTCCTGGATTTTCTGTTTAAATGGACAAGCTCGGAACAAAAGGTTCCCCTTCCGTGCTCTGCATAGATATATCCTGCGTTTTCCAACACGGATAACGCCTTTCTCACCGTCTGCCTGCTGACCTGATAGCTGACGGACAATTGATTTTCAGACGGAAGCTTATCTCCCGCCCGGATTTTTCCGGAGAGAATTTTTTCCTTCAATTCATCCATTAATCTGACATATTTTAATTCTTTTTGTCCTATTTCCTGACCTGGCATTTTGATTACCCTTAAACTTAATTTTAGATACAAAAATCCCAAAGGCCGCTTTTTATGACCTTTGGGATTTGGCCTTAATCTTTTTTATTTCTCATTGATCACTGATCCTGAAACAGCCGCAACCACATCTTCCTTCTGTTCCTTAGAAATCTCTGAAAGATTGATATTCCTGTTCACCTTTGCATCGTAGGTATCTGCCTTCACAATTTCTGCCAAGTCAATACCGACTGTTTCTCTCATTGTTTCAAACAGCTTGGCCATGACTCCCGGAACATTGTCCGCCACGGTACTTACGCCATTGCTATTGTCTCCCCCGATAATGGTAATTTTGTCAATCTGAGTAAGGGGCTCTGCAATCTTTCCGGCAATTTCGGGCAATACCTTAATCAACATCTCGGCCATAGCGGCATTATTGTATTTCTGGTAGGCAATCGCCTTTTTCTCCATTGCATCCGCTTCTGCCATACCTTTTGCATGAATCGCTTTAGCCTCTGCCTCACCTACAAGTCTGATTCCCTCCGCTTCCTGCTCCTTGGCAAAACGCTGTGCCTGTGCCGTTGCCTTTAACGCCTCCGCCTCTTTTTCACGCTCGAACTTTTCAGCCTCTGCATTCTTCATCCTCTTATAGAGCTCTGCTTCCGAATGCTGCTGAAGGGCAAACTTGTCGGCTTCAGCCTTTTTCTTGATTTCTGCATCCAGCGCTTTTTCTTTAACCTCGGCTTCCTTCTGCTTCAGGATAACTTCCTTTTCCTGCTTGGCAATGCTGGCCTCCTGGGTGGCTATTTCAATGGTTTTTCTCTGCTCCTGCTGCTGAATGCTGTAAGCTGCATCCGCCTCGGCACGTTTGGTGTCCTCTAATTTCTTAAGCTCCGCCTTTTGAAGTGCAAGCTCATTGTTCTTTTTGGCAATCTCCCTCTCGGCATTGATCCTTGCGTCATTGGCCTGTTTATCTGCCTCAGCCTTGGCTACCGCCACTTCCTTTTCGGCTTCCGCCTTGGCAATCGCCGCTTTCTTTTTGATCTGAGAGATATTATCAATTCCCAGATCGTCAATCACGCCGTTGCTGTCCGCAAAATTCTGTACGTTAAAGCTGACAATGTCAAGACCCATAGCCGCCAAGTCAGGCTCCGCATTTTCTTTTACCAGGTTTGCGAATTTCTGGCGGTCGCTGACCATCTCCTCCAACCGCATCCTGCCCACGATTTCTCTCATGTTGCCTTCTAAGACTTCTCTGGCAATGCCGGCTATGTACTGGGTATTCTGATTTAAGAAATTCTCCGCGGCAAGAGAAAGCTTGTTCTTTTCACTGCTGATCTTAATATTCACGGCTGCATCTACCTGGATATTAATATAATCTGCAGTGGGAACGGCATTGGAGGTTTTTACATCAATGGCAATCAGCTTAAGGCTCAGCTTATCCATTCTCTCCAGAAAAGGTATCTTGACACTTGCCTTTCCGATAATCACCTTTTTGCGCAGACCGGATATGATGTATGCCGTATCCGGAGGCGCTTTTTTGTAACCGGTTATCACAATAATCATAACAAAAATGATAACCAGCGCTGCAATAATTGCTCCTAACATTTTGTAACCCCCTTTTTAATTTTTAGTATAGATGATATTAATCTTCATCTTCTCCTTCTAAAATTTCTTCCATGGCGTCATCAATATTTTCGAATTCCTTGTCGCCGTCAGAAATCTTTTCTCTGACCTTAGCAATCTGCGCTACCTTTACTCCTTCATCGAGATTGATTAATTTCACTCCCGAAGCAATCCTTCCCAGGGTGGAAACATCCTCCATACGAATCTGGATAATCACGCCTCCTGTGGTGATCATCATTATTTCATGTTCGTCATTGACTGCTTTGACCCCTACTAAATCCCCTGTCTTATCTGTTATCTTATAGCACTTTATTCCTTTTCCGCCCCTTCTCTGAACCGTAAATTCATCTAAAAGAGTTCTCTTACCCATACCGTTTTCAGATACAATAAGAAGGGAATCTCCCTGATGGTCTAATTGCATGCCTACAATTTCATCATCTTTGCCCAGGTTCATTCCGATTACACCCATGGAGGTTCTTCCTGTGGCCCGCAGATCGGTTTCCCTAAAACGGATACACATTCCCTGTTTTGTCACAAGGAAAATCTCCGTATTTTTATCGGTGATTTTTATTTCTATCAGCTCGTCATCCTCTTTCAGAGTAATAGCTGCCAGACCGTTTTTGCGGACATTGCTGAATTCCACAATGCTGGTCTTTTTAACGATTCCCTTCTTGGTTACCATAAACAGATTTTTATTCTCTTCATAATCCTTTACGGGAATAATAGCTGTTATTTTTTCTTCCGGATTCATTTGAAGGATATTGACGATTGCAATCCCCCTGGATATACGGCTTCCTTCCGGTATCTCATATGTTTTAAGGCGATAAACCCGGCCAAAATTGGTAAAAAACATAATGTAGTGATGGGTAGTGGTCATAAGCAGATCCTCGATAAAATCATCCTCGATCGTCTGCATTCCCTTGATTCCCTTACCGCCTCTGTTCTGGGCCTTAAAATTATCGATGGTCATTCTCTTGATATAGCCAAGATTGGACATGGTAATAACCGTATTCTCATTGGGAATCATATCCTCCCTGGAAATATCAAAATCATCGAATCCGATCCTGCTCCTTCTTTCATCCCCGAATTTGTCGGAAATCTCCTGGATCTCTGTCTTAATCACGCCCAGAAGAACCTTTTCATTGGAGAGGATTTCCTTTAATCTTGCGATCCTTGCCAGCAGCTCCTGATGCTCATTCTCAAGCTTTTCCCTTTCCAATCCGGTCAGAGCCCGAAGCCTCATATCCACAATTGCCTGGGCCTGCACCTCCGTCAATTCGAATCTCTCGATCAGTCTCTCCTTGGCAATCTGAGTGGTACGGCTTCCTCTGATGATTTGGATCACTTCATCAATATAATCAAGGGCGATCAGCAATCCCTGTAAAATATGATCTCTTTCCTCTGCCTTGTTTAATTCATACCGGCTTCTTCTGGTAACTACCTCCTCCTGGTGCGCCAGATAGGCCTTCAGCATATCAAGAATATTTAAAACCTTTGGCTCATTGTTCACCAGGGCAAGCATAATCACCCCGAAGGTATCCTGCATCTGGGTATGCTTAAAGAGGTGGTTCAACACAATATTGGCATTTGCATCCCTGCGCAGCTCTATGACGATACGCATACCCTCTCTGTCTGACTCGTCCCTTAGATCGGTAATGCCGTCTACCTTTTTCAGCTTTACCAACTCTGCTATCTTCTGAATCAGGTTTGCCTTATTTACCAGATAGGGAAGTTCCGTCACAATAATTCTCGACTTCCCGTTAGGCATAGTCTCTATATCCGTCACTGCGCGGACTTTAATCTTGCCCCGGCCTGTCCGGTAGGCCTCCTCGCTTCCCCTTGTTCCTAATATGATTCCCCCCGTAGGAAAATCCGGCGCTTTCACAATGGAAAGTATCTCTTCTATTTCTGTTTCCTTATCGCCGTCAATTTTATTGTCAATGATCTTAACAATGGATTTCACTATCTCCCTCAAATTGTGGGGAGGTATATTGGTAGCCATGCCAACCGCAATTCCGGTAACTCCGTTTACCAGCAAATTAGGGTATCGGCTGGGCATAACGGCAGGTTCTTTTTCTGTTTCGTCAAAGTTGGGTACAAAATCTACCGTATCTTTATAAATATCCTTGAGAAGCTCCATGGATATTTTGCTTAGCCTTGCTTCCGTGTAACGCATGGCGGCAGGGTCATCCCCGTCCACTGACCCGAAATTTCCATGTCCGTCCACCAGCGGATAACGAAAAGACCAGGGCTGGGCCATATTTACCAGAGCGCCGTAAATGGAAGAGTCTCCATGGGGATGATATTTACCCATGGTATCACCGACGATACGCGCGCTTTTTCTGTGAGGCTTATCCGGTCCGTTGTTCAGTTCAATCATGGAATACAGGACTCTTCTCTGCACCGGCTTCAGTCCGTCTCTGACATCCGGAAGGGCCCTTGAAGCGATTACGCTCATGGCATAATCTATATAAGAGGTTTCCATGGTCTTCTTTAAATCTACATCATGGATTTTATCAAAAATATTATCTTCCATTCTGACTCCTAACTATCCCTGCAAAACTTACGAAGCAAGAACCATGACAATTTACGGTATCAAATATCAAGATTTTTTACGAACTTCGCATTTTCTTCAATGAACTCACGTCTTGGCTCTACCTTATCCCCCATGAGAGTAGTGAAGGTTAAATCAATTTCTGATTCCGCCTCCTCATTCATGGTGACACGAAGAAGGATTCTCCTTTCAGGATCCATAGTAGTTTCCCAAAGCTGCTCCGGATCCATCTCTCCAAGCCCTTTATACCGCTGTATTTTGTTATTCTGATCTCTTCCTACCTCTGACAGTATTTGATTCAGTTCGTCATCACTGTAGGCATACCAGACATTTTTATTTTTTTCAAGCTTATAGAGAGGCGGCTGCGCCATATACACGTAACCCTGCTTGATGAGCTCCGGCATGAACCTGTATATAAAAGTGAGAAGCAAGGTGGCAATATGTGCGCCGTCCACATCGGCATCGGTCATCAGAATAATCTTGTGATACCTCAATTTGGATATATCAAAATCCTCATGGATTCCCGTTCCGAATGCCGTAATCATGGCTTTAATTTCGGCGTTGGCATAAATTTTATCGAGCCTCGCCTTCTCTACATTCAAAATCTTTCCTCTCAAAGGAAGAATTGCCTGGGTTGCCCGGCTTCTGGCCGATTTAGCGCTGCCTCCGGCAGAATTTCCCTCCACAATATAGATTTCGCAATTTTCAGGATTCCTGTCAGAGCAGTCCGCCAGCTTGCCGGGAAGAGAAGCCGTCTCAAGGGCAGTTTTTCTTCGTGTAAGATCTCTTGCCTTTCTTGCAGCATCTCTTGCCCTCTGGGCTAAAATAGATTTCTCGCAAATCAGCTTGGCCACTGTTGGATTCTGTTCCAGATAATAGGTAAGCTGTTCGCTTACAATATTATCCACAGCGTTTCTCGCCTCGGAATTTCCCAGCTTTTGCTTGGTCTGTCCCTCAAACTGCGGATCCTCGATTTTTACGCTTATTATTGCGGTTATGCCTTCCCTTATATCTTCTCCTGTAAGATTAGGCTCATTTTCTTTCAGAAGCTTCATCCCTCTGGCATAATCATTAAAGGTCTTGGTAAGTGCGTTGCGAAACCCCATCAAATGGGTACCGCCCTCCGGCGTATTAATATTATTTACAAAGCTGTAGGAGCTTTCGGTATAGGAGTCGTTATGCTGCATGGCCACTTCCACATAAACATTATTTTTACTCCCCTCAAAGTACATAATATCCTCGTAAAGGGCTGTCTTGCTCTTGTTTAGGTAGGTGACAAATTCTTTTATACCGCCTTCATAATGGAATTCTCTTACCACCGGCTTTTGGTCTTCCTCCACACGCATATCCTTCAAAATAATGTGAAGCCCCTTGGTGAGAAAAGCCATCTCACGAAGCCGCTGCTTTAATATATCAAATTCAAACTGGGTGGTTTCCTGAAAAATAGTAGCATCAGGCATAAAAGTCACTTTTGTCCCCGTTCGTTCTTTTTCACATTCCCCGACTACCTTCAGGGAATAGCAAACATGACCTTTTTCGTATCTCTGTCTGTAGATTTTTCCCTCAGAACAGATCTCCACCTCCAGCCAGTCCGAAAGGGCATTAACAACTGAGGCGCCTACGCCATGCAGCCCTCCCGATACCTTATATCCGCCGCCGCCGAATTTTCCTCCTGCATGAAGAATAGTAAAAACTACCTCCACTGCCGGAAGACCTGCTTTGTGATTGATCCCCACGGGAATTCCCCTGCCGTTATCAGTCACAGTCACGGAGTTGTCTTTGTTAAGCTCAACTGTAATCGTATCGCAAAATCCGGCGAGAGCCTCATCCACAGAATTATCAACAATTTCATATACAAGATGATGCAGTCCTCTGCTGGATGTAGTACCGATATACATTCCAGGTCTCTTTCTGACTGCCTCAAGCCCTTCTAATATCTGAATCTGGTCTGCTCCATATTCATTATTCATTCAAGTACCATATCCTTTCTATCTATGTACCCCTCATACTTCTTAAGCTTTATTTGAATTTTCTTCTGTAATTAACTCTACAGTCCCCTCTGTCACCTTAAAAATACGGTTTATTTTAAAACGATTATTAATAAACTCATCCAAACCTGTACAGGTAATGATTGTCTGTATATCTCCTATACTGTTCAAAAGATAATTCTGTCTGCTGCTGTCTAACTCGGAAAGCACATCATCGAGCAGAAGAACCGGCGTATCCTTTGTCATTTTTTTGACCAGTTCGATTTCCGAAAGCTTAAGGGAGAGGGCCGCCGTTCTCTGTTGCCCCTGAGAACCATATTTTCTTATGTCGATTCCGTTTACAATGAAAGTAAAATCGTCTCTGTGAGGGCCGGTAGAGGTAGTTTTGGAATGAATGTCTCTTTCCTGATTTCCCTTCATCCTGGCTTCAAATTCTTCTATGGTTACATCAGGTTCATACCTGATCACTAATTCCTCTTTTCCGCCGGAAAGCTTATTATGTATTTCTTTAATAATTTCACATAGCTGCGCCGTAAATAATTCTCTTCTCTCTATAATCTTACTGCCAAAGGAAACCAGTTGCAGATCCCATATATTTAAAGTTTCCTTAAGCTGGGGATTAAAGTACATGTCCTTAAGGAGCTTGTTTCTCTGATTAATAATCTTGTTATAATGATTTAAATTATAGAGATAAAAATTATCAAGCTGGCAAAGCTCCATATCAGCAAATCTTCTTCTTTCTGCCGGACCGTTCTTAATGATAGAGAGATCTTCTGGGGAAAAGAAAACCACGTTTAATAGACCAAGTAAATCTGCTGCCTTTTTAATTTTCTGTCTGTCTATCGCTATTCCCTTTGATTTACTTTTGCGAAGATGCATATCAACTCTGTATTCAACATCTTCCTTTTCCAGATATGTTCTTATATGAGCTTCTTCTTTATCAAAATTTATAATTTCTTTGTCTTTGCTTCCCTTATGGGATTTCGTGGTAGCTGAAATATATATAGCTTCCAGAATGTTCGTTTTGCCCTGGGCATTATCTCCGTATAAGATATTAGTGCCCCTGTCAAAGCTTATATTAAGTTCCTCATAATTTCTGAAATCAGCCAGTTCAAGAGATTTAATGATCATCTGAAATTTTCCTGATACCCTTTCTACAGGCAAAATCTCTGCTCCTGCACATTAAACGGTAATCTTTATCTGCTTACCCTGAAATTCTACAATGTCCCCTTCATAGAGTTTTTTACCTCTTTGAGTTTCTGTCCGGCCATTTACCTTAACCAGGCCGTCCTGAACGGCATACTTTGCCTCTACTCCGGACTCTGCCAGGCCAGCGGCTTTTAATGCCTGTCCCAGCTTGATATAATCATCCTTTAATTTGATTGTTTCCATTTTTTTCCTCTTTTATACTTAACTTACAGTCGTGAAATTTACCGGAAGAATCAGATAAATATAATTCTCCCCTGCATCCTTGATAAAGCAGGGTGCTTTGGGATTCACAAGATAAATATCAATCTGTTCGTTATCGATCACACGAAGGGCGTCAATCATAAATTTGGGATTAAACCCGATCATAAGATCCTTTCCCTGTTTCGTAATATCGATCTCCTCATTCATACTTCCCATGGCGGAATTAATTTTCAGTTCCATCATATCTTCTGTAATATTGATGATAATCGGCTTTTTATCTCCTTCCTTTACGAGAAGGGTCGCTCTGTCAATACATTCAAGAAGCTCCTTTTTGTTGATGGTAACCTTTGTCTCATAATCGCTTGAAAGCATCTGGTCGATCTTAAAATATTCCCCTTCGATCAGCCTGGAAACTACGACTGTCTTATCAAATTCAAATACGACGTGCTTGCCTGTAAAGAAAATATGTACATCCTTCTCCGTATCATCTGAGAGAATTTTACTTATTTCGTTTAACGTCTTTCCGGGAACGATTACCTTCCTTGCAGGGTAGCTGTTTCTGAGCCTGATCTTGCGGATAGAAATTCTGTGTCCGTCAAGAGAAACAATCTTTAGTACATCTGCGCTTATATCAAATAATTCGCCGGTCATAAGCTTGTTGTTGTCATTGTCTGCAATAGAAAAGATTGTCTGCCTTATGGTTTCCTTTAAGGTAAACTGTGATATAACAAAGGAATCAATTCTTTCGATGGAAGGAAGGTAAGAGAAATCCTCTCCTGACTTTCCCATAATGACAAATTTGGCTTTTTCACAGGTAATGATTGTTTTAAAGGATTTATCTGATTCTATGGTAATAATGCTGTCAGGAAGTTTTCTTACAATATCTAAGAGAATTTTTGCCTCTAAGGCAATCTGCCCTTTCTCGGCAATCGTACCTTCTATTATTGTTTCAATGCCAAGCTCCATATCGTTTGCAATAAGCTTAATTTCTTTGCCGGTAGCGTCTATTAATATACATTCAAGGATAGACATAGTTGTTTTGTTAGGAACAGCCTTAGATACAATCTGTACTCCGCTCAGTAATTTTGATTTATTGCATACTAATTTCATTTTGCATTGGTTTCCTTTCTTAAATTTAAGTTTGAGCTGCCTGCCATGTTATTTATTTATAATAATTTCAGTAATATACTTAATAATAGGTGTAGATTTGTGTATAACTCCTTTATTATACTATTTTTCAATATAAAAAGGAATGTAAAACCTTGTGGATAAATAAAATTTATTTAAGGATAACTCTGAGATTATTCACAATCCGTTTCGAAGGCTAATTTGGGTTAATTTTTTTAGTGATAATATCTATTCGGTTTTTAAGCTCTTCATTGACGGTTATCTCATAGGTTATTTTTTCGATTCCATGGATTACTGTAGTGTGATCCTTTTTGCCAAGGGCCTGGGCTATGCTCTGCAGAGATTCCTCTGTCATTTGGCGGCAAAGATACATACAGATCTGTCTGGGCTGGACCAGCTCGGAATTTCTTCTTCTTGAAACAATATCCTCCGGTGAAATGCTGAAATGCTCCGCAACGATTCCTATAATAAATTGAGGAGTTATTTTTTTCCTGGCATTGGGGGATATAATATCCTTTAATGCTTCTTCTATATTATCCAGAGTAATTTCTACCTTATTTAATCTGGAGAAGGCTATTACCTTATTATAGGCGCCTTCCAGCTCTCTTATATTTGATTTGATATTGGTAGCAATATAATCAAAAACTTCTTCGTTTATCTTTTTGGTATTGTTTTCGGCATTTTTTTTGAGAATAGCCATTCTTGTTTCATAGTCCGGAGGCTGAATGTCCGCAATCAATCCCCATTCAAAGCGGGAGCGGAATCTCTCGTCTAAGGTTTCCATTTCTTTGGGCGGCTTATCAGAGGAAAGAATAATCTGCTTTCCGGCAGAATGAAGGACGTTAAAGGTATGGAAAAACTCTTCCTGTGTACTTTCCTTTCCTATTATAAATTGTACGTCGTCAATTAATAGTACGTCCACTGTCCTGTATTTCTCTCTGAGTCTGTTCATTTTTGCAGCATTACCGCTTCGGATTGATTCAATCACCTCATTGGTAAACTGTTCGGAGGTAACATAAAGTACTTTCAGGTCAGGATCCTGATCCAAAATGAAGTGGCCGATGGAATGCATTAAGTGTGTCTTTCCGAGGCCGGCTCCTCCGTACAGATAGAGAGGATTATAGACTTCCCCGGGAGATTCAGCCACAGCCAGGCAGGCGGAGTGGGCAAATTTGTTATTTCCTCCTACCACAAAGGTATCAAACCTGTATTTGGAAATCAGATTCGCTTTTTCATAATTGATATTATATACAGATGCCTGTTCGTTTTCGGCGTCTTTTTCCAATATAAAAGAAATATCATAAGTGTGGTCCATCATCTCGGAGATGGTAACCTGAAAAAAGCTTTTATACTTGGATGAGATATATTTCAGAGAATGGGCCTGATCGGAGGGGATCATGATCGTTACAATGTCGTCATTCTCACTGTGGAAGTTTAAGGGCTTGATCCATGTCTTGTAAGATATATCTGAAAGATCATATTCTGTTCTTAAGGTTTCCTTGATCAGTTCCCAGTTGTCTTTAATAAAATCCATCATGTGCCCCCTGAAGCTAAGTTTAAGAAAAAGCAAAATATCACATATATATTCTAATATAAAAGATGTAAAATTTCAAACCATTATTTTATTCTTGTTATTTATCCTTAGCAGGTTGCTTGGGTATTTTCATCTATGTGAATAACTTAAAAATAATAATGAACATTTTACACATGCTCAAAATAAGGAAAAAAGCCTGTCTGATAAGGGGGATTGTGTAAAAGAAGATAGTTATCCCAAAGTTATCCACAACTTATCCACAATTTGTGGATATATTGGCCAATAAAATAAGTAACAGGAATTTATTGATTTTACTTGACGTAAAGGGGATTATTTAATATAATTGTTACGATATTTTCCAGAAAAACAGATGTCTGAATATTTGTCTTAATTAAAAATTTTTTAATTTATGATTCAGTGAAGGAGGTGCTTCCAAAATGAAAATGACTTACCAGCCCAAGAAAAGACATAGATCCAAGGTTCATGGCTTCAGGGCCAGAATGAGTACGAAAGGCGGCAGGAAGGTTTTAGCAGCCAGAAGAGCAAAAGGAAGAAAAAGATTATCAGCTTAGGCCGCGTTATGTGGCCTTTTTTTCTATAATGGACATATGCCATGAGTTACAGATTTTCGGAATCCTTAAAAAAGAATTACGATTTCCAGCAGGTTTACAGAAAAGGCAAATCATATGCCAACAAATATTTGGTAATGTATGTTCTGGAAAATAATACGGACAGAAACAGGCTGGGGATAAGTGTAAGCAAAAAAGTGGGTAACAGCGTTGTAAGGCATAAAATTACAAGATTGATAAGAGAAAGTTACAGACTACATGAAAATATATTTAATAGTGGTTTAGATATAGTAGTCATAGCCAGAAAAAATGCTTCTTCTATTTCTTACAGGGAAGCGGAAAGCGCTTTATTACATCTTGCAAAATTTGTATGTCCGCCGAAACGGGCAGATGATAACAATTCCTGATCAGAATACGTGCCAGGGTACGTAGATAGGAAAATCATGAAAACAATATTGATTTTATTGATTAAATTCTATAGAAAATACATTTCTCCCATGAAATATACCAAATGTCCTTATTTTCCTACCTGTTCGGAATATGGACTGGAAGCTGTTGAAAAGTATGGCGCCTTAAAGGGAGGACTGCTGGCCTTATGGAGAATTATAAGATGTAATCCTTTTTCAAAGGGAGGTTATGATCCTGTGCCGTAGTAATTGATAGAATCAAAAACAGGAGGAAATAAGTTGACAGGAATAATTTTAACCCAATATGATGGTATGATATTAGGCCCTATAGCTAAGGTTCTTGGTTATCTCATGGAAGGGATTTTTTCCCTTTTAGACCTGATAGGGATTCCTAATGTAGGCTTATCCATTATTTTATTTACTATTGTTATCTATTTATTGATGATGCCGCTTACAATCAAACAGCAGAAGTTTTCCAAGCTCTCTGCAAAGATGAATCCGGAAATTCAGGCTGTCCAGGCAAAGTACAAAAATAAGAAGGACAATGATTCCATGATGGCCATGAATGCGGAAACGCAGGCTATTTACGCGAAATATGGAGTATCCCCCAGCGGAAGCTGTATTCAGCTTATTATCCAGATGCCTATTTTATTCGCGCTTTACCGGGTAATCTATGCGATGCCTGCTTATGTGGGAAAAATTAAAGAAGCCTTTTTTCCTTTGGTTAATCATTTAATTTCCCAGGCGGGAAGCCTTGATTTTGTACAGAGCTTTAAGAATGCAGCCATGTATTCAAGACAGATTTCCAATGAAGCCTTTGTTGCCGGAGCGGCCGACAATGTATATGTTCAGAATACTTATATTGATATACTTAATAAGGCGTCAACCACTGAGTTTCTGAGCATAGCGGACAAGTTCCCCAATTTGTCGGAGGATGTGAATCACACCCTGTCTTTTCTGAATGAATATAATAATTTCCTCGGCATTAATATAGGAAACTCTCCTTCTTATATGGTGAATGAAGCATGGAATGCAGAGGGAGGCATTCAGTGGCTTTTGGTGATAGCTGCTTTTATTATTCCTGTTTTGTCTGCCGTAACTCAGTGGATTAATACCAAATTGATGCCCCAGGCTGAGAATACAAATCAAAACGATCAGCAGAATACGATGGCCCAGTCAATGAAGATGATGAATACCATGATGCCTCTTATGTCGGCCTTTTTCTGTTATACGCTACCGGCAGGTATGGGACTTTACTGGATTGCAGGTTCGGTGGTAAGAAGTATTCAGCAGGTAGTTATAAATAAGCATATCGATAAGATCGATATTGATGCCCTTGTAAAGCAGAATGAAGGGAAGCGGATAAAGAAGCTTGAAAAATATGGGATCGATCCTAAGACAGTAAATAAAAATGCTACACTGAATACGAGGAATGTAAATAAGCCGAATTCCTCTATGGCCTCCAAGGCAGGTGTTAAACCCATGACTCAGGAGGAAAAGGATGAGGCTATGAAGAAATCTACGGAATATTACAGTAAGAATGCCAAGCCGGGAAGTCTTGCGGCAAAGGCAAACATGGTAAAACAATATAATGAAAGGAATAACAAATAGGGGGTTATTACTATGGAATATATTGAAGTTACAGCTAAAACGGTAAATGATGCAATTACGGAAGCCTGCCAGAAGCTGGTAGTTACCAGTGATAAATTGGATTATATTGTAGTTGAGGAGGGATCTTCGGGTTTTTTGGGAATTGGTTCTAAGCCTGCTGTGATCAAAGCCAGAGTAAAATGTTCTTCGGTTCCGGAGAGAGCTAAGGAATTCTTGAATGAAGTTTTTAATGCCATGAACATGGTAGTAACGTTGGATGTGAAGTATGATGAGGAAAACAAGAATCTCACTATTGATTTAAGCGGAGATGAAATGGGAATCCTGATCGGCAAAAGAGGTCAGACGCTGGATTCTCTTCAATATCTGGTGTCCCTTGTAGTGAATAAAGGCTCAGAGGAATATATAAGAGTTAAGGTGGATACAGAGGATTACCGTAAGAGAAGAAAAGAAACCCTCGAAAACCTTGCCAAAAATATTGCCTATAAGGTTAAGAGAACAAAACGTTCTGTTTCACTTGAGCCTATGAATCCTTATGAGAGAAGAGTGATCCATTCCGCTCTGCAGAATGACAGATATGTTACCACCCATAGCGAAGGAGAGGAGCCTTTCAGAAGAGTAGTCGTTACTTTAAAAAGATAGTTTGTTTTGCTGTAAAAATGTTGGAGGCTGTACTCCAACATTTTTTTACACTGAAAAACAGTCAGGTATTTATTCACAGAACAGGAGTCGGTGTTATGAGGACAGATACAATTGCCGCTGTTGCAACTGCCATGGGAAATTCGGGGATCGGAATCATAAGAGTAAGCGGGGAAGATGCGATAGGTATTGTAGATACTATTTATAAAAACAAACATAACCAGGGATGTTTAAAAACATATGGGAGTAATACCATTCATTATGGTTTTTTATATGACGGCGGAGAGCTGATTGATGAGGTCATGGTTTCTGTCATGAAAAAGCCTTACAGCTTTACTGCCGAAGATACGGTAGAGATTAATTGTCATGGCGGAATATTAGTCATGAATCGTATTCTGGAGCTTTTGATCGATAACGGCGCCAGGTTAGCAGAACCGGGGGAATTTTCAAAGCGTGCCTTTTTAAACGGAAGAATCGATCTTACAGAGGCAGAAGCCGTGATGGATCTGATTTCTTCCAAGAATGAAATGGCTTTTAAAAATTCATTAAAGCAATTAAGGGGAGAGGTATATTATTCTGTGGTTGAATTCAGAAAGGAAATCATTCATGAGATTGCCTTTATAGAATCTGCATTGGATGATCCGGAGCATATAAGTATTGACGGTTATTCTACCTCTCTTGAAAATAAAATCAATGATCTGATAAAAAAAATAGAAAAATTGTTGTCAACTGCGGAAAATGGGAAGATGATAAGAGAGGGGATTAATACTGTGATTGTCGGGAAACCCAATGCGGGTAAATCTTCCTTATTAAATAGTCTGACAGGAGAGGAAAGGGCAATTGTTACGGATATTGCCGGAACTACCAGGGATGTATTGGAAGAAGATATAAGGATTGGGGAGATAAATCTTCATATCATAGATACGGCGGGAATACGTTCTACGGAGGACGTGATTGAAAAGATAGGTGTGGAAAAAGCAAAAAAATATGCAAAGGAAGCTGATCTGATTATTTATGTAGTGGATTCTTCCGTGCCTCTGGATAAAAATGATACTGAAATTATAGATATGATAGAAGGAAAAAAGTGTATCATATTGTTTAATAAATCTGATTTGGATTCAGAGATTTCTTTTGATGAACTGAAAAGTAAATTGCGGCCTGAATTACATGAGGAGCTTTTTATGATAAGAACCTCACTGAAAGAAAATACAGGCATTGATGAATTTGAAAATGCGGTCAGGGATCTCTTTCTCAAAGGAAAAATCGGCAATGACAATGAAATTATTATTACCAATATAAGACATAAAGAAGCTTTGAAGAATGCGCTGGAAAGCTTATTGATGGTTAAAAGAAGCCTGCAGGCAAATATGCCCGAGGATTTTTATTCTATAGATTTAATGGAAGCCTATAGCAGTCTGGGAAAAATTATAGGAGAAGAAATAGAGGAGGATTTAATAAACGAAATTTTTTCAAGCTTTTGTATGGGAAAATAATTGGCAGAGATGCGGTGCGGAAAGGTTATAGAATATATGGATATTATGAAAGAAGTAGATGTGTGCGTGGTGGGAGCGGGACATGCAGGCTGTGAGGCGGCTTTGGCAAGTGCCAGACTTGGAATGGATACGGTTCTATTTACTGTCAGTGTGGACAGTATCGCTCTTATGCCCTGTAATCCTAATATAGGGGGATCCTCAAAGGGACATCTTGTCAGGGAAATAGATGCCCTTGGAGGAGAAATGGGGAAAAATATCGATAAAACTTTTATTCAGTCGAAAATGCTCAACAAATCAAAAGGACCCGCTGTTCATTCCCTCCGTGCCCAGGCAGATAAGGCGGAATACAGCCGCTCAATGAGAAAGGTTATTGAAAACCAGGAGCATCTGACTTTAAAACAGGCGGAGGTCTGTGAGATTCTCTGGGAGCCGGTGGCTGATTCCTACGGAAAGGCTGCAAAGAGGATTACAGGTGTAAAGATATTTACGGGAATGATCTATAAATGTAAGGCTGTGGTATTGTGTACCGGTACTTATTTAAAAGCGAGATGTCTCTGCGGAGAGGCGATTACATATACAGGGCCGAATGGTCTTCAGGCTGCCAATCATTTGACGGATTCCCTTTTGGCTATGGGGATCAGGATGCGGCGGTTTAAGACAGGAACCCCTGCGAGAATGGATAAGCGCAGTATTGATTTTTCCAGAATGGAAGAACAGTTTGGAGATGAGGTGATCGTTCCTTTTTCATTTTCTACCGATCCCGAAAATATTCAAAAGGATCAGGTATCCTGCTATTTAACTTATACAAATGAAAATACGCATAGAATTATCAGAGATAATCTGGATCGTTCTCCGATTTATGCAGGAATTATAGAAGGAACAGGGCCCAGGTATTGTCCCTCTATTGAGGATAAGGTTGTAAAATTTGCGGATAAGGAAAGACATCAGGTTTTTATAGAGCCGGAGGGACTGCATACAAATGAGATGTATGTGGGAGGTATGTCTTCTTCCCTTCCTGAGGACGTACAATTGGCCATGTACCGCACTGTACCCGGACTGGAAAACTGTGAAATCGTAAGAAGTGCCTATGCAATTGAATATGACTGCATTGATTCAAATCAGCTTTATGCTACTTTGGGATTTAAGGAGATAGAGGGGCTTTACAGCGGAGGGCAGTTTAACGGAAGCAGCGGTTATGAGGAGGCGGCAGCGCAGGGGTTGATTGCGGGAATAAATGCTGTTCAGTTTATTTTAAATAAGGAAGAGCTGATTATTGACAGGTCAGAGGGATATATAGGTGTTTTGATTGATGATCTGGTAACAAAGGATAACAGGGAACCTTATCGGATGATGACGTCGCGGGCGGAGTACAGGCTTTTGCTCAGACAGGATAATGCAGATCTCCGATTAAGAGAAAAAGGGTATCAGGTCGGATTAGTATCAAAAATGCAGTATGATGATATGATTAATAAGAAGAGCCTGATCGAGAATGAGATAGAAAGATTAAAAAATGTTAAAATAGGGGCATCTAAGCAAAATCAGGCCTTTTTGGAAGGGCATGGAAGTACATTACTCAAGACAGGTTCGAATCTTGCGGAATTATTGTGCAGGCCGGAGCTGGATTATGAATGTTTAAGGGAATTGGATCCTGAGAGAAAGGGGCTTCCAAAGGAAGTGATTGAGCAGGTTGAAATAGAAATAAAGTACGAGGGATATATTCAAAGACAGCTTCGTCAGGTAGAGCAATTTAAAAGGATGGAAAAAAAGAAAATTCCGGAAAATATAAATTACGATGAAGTTCCCAGTCTCAGAATAGAGGCCAGGCAAAAACTGAAATTATTTCATCCGTTGTCAGTAGGCCAGGCTTCAAGAATATCCGGTGTTTCGCCGGCGGATATTTCAGTGCTTTTGGTTTTTTTAGAGCAATATAAAAGAAATAGAGGAGAATAGGAAAGATAAATGGATAAAATAGAAGAGGGCTTGATTTTATTGCAGGAAGATTTAGAAAAATTTGATATTCATTTGGAACAGGGACAGATTAATCAATTTGAGGAATATTATAAATTGTTGATCGAATGGAATTCTTTTATGAATCTCACTGCAATTACGGAATTTTCAGAGGTCGTAAAAAAACACTATGTGGACAGCGCTTCACTCATAAAAGCAATACCCGGGCTGTCAGAAAAACAGTATTCTATAATTGATGTGGGTACGGGGGCTGGCTTTCCGGGAATTCCTCTCAAAATTATTTTTCCGGGATTAAGGATCACATTGTTGGATTCATTAAATAAGAGAGTTCAATTTTTAAAAGAAGTAATTCATTCATTGGGGTTAAATAATATAGATGCGGTCCATGGAAGGGCTGAGGATTTTGCCAAACCGGGTAAATTGAGAGAAGCCTATGATATATGTGTTTCCAGAGCAGTGGCAAATCTGGCGGTTCTGGCCGAATACTGTATTCCTTTTGTAAAGAAGGACGGATGTTTTGTGGCATATAAATCAGAAAAAGTTTCGGAAGAATATGAGGGCGCGAAAAAAGCAATTGAACTTTTAGGGGGAGGGGGCGTAAAACAGATCGAATTTAAATTGCCTGATTCAGATATTAATAGAATCCTGTTTGTAGTAAAAAAAGATCACTTAACGCCATTAAAGTATCCTCGGAAATCCGGGACTCCTTCAAAAGAGCCGATTTCTTGATTTTGTGAGGAGAATATTAATAAAATATCTTTTGGTAGAAGTAGAAATTTTTTTATATACAGTTTATAATTATATGTGTTTAATAAATTTAAATAGACCAATGATCAGGAGGGAATTTGACATGAGTGTAAGAATAATGCTGGCGGATGATCATATTTTGGTTCGTGAAGGTATTAAGTGTCTGTTGGAGTGTGACAGAAATGTGGAGGTAATAGCAGAGGCGGATGACGGTTTGGAATGCCTGGAAAAGTTGGAGTTTACAAAACCGGATATATTATTGCTTGATCTTTCTATGCCTAACATGAATGGAATAGAGGTACTAAAGGAATTAAGAAAAAAGAGAAATTCTACGAAAGTCCTGGTTCTTACCGTTCATGGCGAAGATGAGTATTTTATCAGGGCCATTAGCAACGGGGCGGATGGATATATTTTAAAGGACAGTGATGCAAAAGAACTGAAGCAGGCTATCAATATTATTCTAAAAGGAGAATCTTATATTCAGTCTTCCTTGCTGCCTATCCTGAATTCCGATATGGTCGAAAATAAAGATGATAAAGAAAAATTAGTATCTTTGACAAAACGGGAAATGGAAATCTTGAAACGCATTGCGGATGGCATGTTGAACAAGGAAATTGCAGTCTATTTAAATATAAGTGAGAGAACAGTAAAAAATCATATTTCTAATATTTTTAAAAAGCTTGAAGTATCGGATCGAACACAGGCGGCAGTATTTGCTATCAAAAATCATATCGTAAAAATCATGTAGTCTACAAATTGTTTCACGTGAAACATTTATAATTGTACAAAAACAGATACAAGATAATGTTTCACGTGAAACAATTTTTCTAAATATAGTAATAATTTGTGAAACATTTTTTAAAAATCCACAAAAATAACCGTGAAACAAATTTTAATGAAATTAATATGGAATATAAAGATTATAAGTGATATAATCAACAAGAAACTGTAAAGAGAAAGATATTTACCTGTCAGATGAAAGGAAAATATAATGGGAAAGATAATTGCAATAGCAAATCAGAAAGGAGGAGTGGGTAAAACTACTACTTCTATAAATCTATCGGCCGCATTAGCAACAAAGGGTAAAAAAATATTAGTCATAGATACGGATCCACAGGGCAATACTACCAGTGGATTTGGAGTAGAAAAAAATGAATTAGAAAAAACAATATATGAACTGATGCTCAGCGAGTGCTCTATCAAAGAATGTATTATCAACGAGGTTATTCCGGGAGTTTCATTGATACCTTCTAATGTGAATCTTGCTGCCACAGAAATAGAACTGATTGGGGTGGACAGAAAAGAATATATACTGAAAAGGGAAGTGGAATGGGTAAAGGAAAGCTACGATTACATTATTATTGATTGTCCTCCTTCTTTAAACTTCCTTACAATAAATTCTATGACTACGGCTGACTCCGTTTTGGTTCCTATCCAATGCGAATATTATGCATTAGAGGGATTAAGTCAGTTAATTCATACAATTAATCTTGTAAAGGAGCGTTTGAATCATGACCTTGAAATGGAAGGGGTTGTTTTCACCATGTATGATTCCAGAACAAATCTATCCTTACAGGTTGTCGAAAACGTAAAAAGTCATTTGAATCAGAAAATATTTAATACCTTGATTCCAAGAAATATAAGACTTGCCGAAGCACCCAGCTATGGAAAACCAATTAATCTTTATGATGCAAAATCGGCAGGGGCGGAAGCGTATATGTTGTTAGCAGATGAGATTATAGAACAAGAGTAAATATAGAAAGGAATATTGATTATGGCGTCCAGAGGCTTAGGCAAAGGATTAGATGCATTAATTCCAAATGTAATCAATGAAAAATCTAATGACAACAAAAGTGAAACTAAAAAAAATAGCTCCGCAGATTCATCTTTAAAGGAAGCGGACGAAGGTCAGGTAAAAATAGTAAGTATTATTAAAGTAGAGCCTAACAGGGAACAGCCAAGAAAAAATTTCGATGAGGATGCCCTGGAAGAGCTGGCCGAATCCATCAGGCAGTTTGGTCTGCTGCAGCCAATTCTTGTCCACGACAAAGAAACGTACTATGAAATAGTTGCAGGTGAAAGAAGGTGGCGTGCTGCAAAAAAAGCAGGATTAAAAGAAATTCCTGTTATAATAAAGGATTTAACAGATCAGGAAATAGTGGAAATCTCTTTGATTGAAAATATACAGAGAGAAAACTTAAATCCGATTGAGGAAGCACAGGCATATAAAAGGCTTCTGACAGAATTTAATTTAAAGCAGGAAGAGGTGGCAGAGAGGGTTTCCAAAAGCCGTACAGCAGTGACCAATTCCATGCGTTTGCTGAAATTAAGCGACAATGTACAGCAAATGGTAATTGACAATATGATTACCACCGGTCATGCAAGAGCCCTTATAACAATAGAGGACCCGGAACAGCAGTATGAAGTGGCAAAAAAAATTTTTGATGAAAAATTAAGCGTCCGCGACGTTGAAAAATTAGTCAAAAATTTAGGAAAACCCGTAAAAGAAAAAAAGATAATTACCACAGACAAAAGCTTGGAGGCTGTTTATCAGAATATAGAGGAAAACTTAAAGCAGAAGCTAAGTACAAAGGTAAATATCACTCCAAAAGGGAATGGAGCAGGTAAAATAGAAATAGAATTTTACAGCCATGACGATCTGGAAAAAATTATGGATTTACTTTCAAAATAAAAACAAGAATCAAAAGATTTCAGAAGGGTACGAGATGATAATATATGAATAACTATTTTTTTAAAAGTATAGGACTGGAAAATATAGATATAGGGATTTTAATATCAGTATTAGGAGCGGTTATCCTATTTTTAATTATTTTGAATATTGTTAATATCCGATCTATCTCAAAGCTAAAAAAGAAGTATGATAAATTTATGCTGGGAAAAAATGCGGAAAGCCTTGAAAATGAAATAACAGACCTTTTTGAGGACAATAAATTTATCAAAAGCTCGATCGAGAAAAACAGAAAGGATATTCACGCACTATACCGTAAATTTGAATCATCTTTACAAAAAGTTGGTATAATAAAATATGATGCCTTCGAGCAAATAGGAGGGAAATTAAGCTTTTGTATGGCTCTGCTGGATGAAAATAATAATGGATTTATTTTAAATTCAGTATACGGCGCAGAGGGATGTTATACCTACACGAAGGAAATAAAAAACGGGAACTGCGAGACATCTTTAGGACAGGAAGAGGAAAAGGCTCTTAGCATTGCCATGTATGGAGAATAATTAAGGAGGAATTTACTATGATAGACATGAAATTTTTAAGGGAAAATCCTGAGGCAGTAAAAGAGAATATAAGAAAAAAATTTCAGGATGAAAAATTAAAGCTTGTGGACGAGGTTATTTTACTCGATGCTGAAAGCCGTAAAACTCAGCAGGAGGCAGACGACCTCAGAGCAAAAAGGAATAAAATCTCCAAGGAAATAGGCAGTTTAATGGCCCAGGGAAAAAAAGAAGAAGCAGAAAATAAAAAGGCCGAGGTTGCTGCAGGTGCAAAACGTCTTGTAGAATTGGAGGAAAAAGAGAAAGAGCTAAATGAAAAGATTACTCAGATTATGATGGTTATACCCAATATTATTGATGCGTCCGTACCGATCGGAAAAGACGACAGTGAAAATGTGGAAATAACCAGGTATGGCGATCCAATTCTTCCGGATTTCGAAATTCCTTATCATACAGAGATTATGGAAAAATTGAGTGGAATCGATTTTGACAGTGCAAGGAAAGTAGCCGGAAACGGATTTTATTATTTAATGGGAGATATTGCAAGGCTTCACTCTGCCGTTATTTCATATGCAAGAGACTTTATGATAGACAGGGGATTTACTTATTGTGTTCCTCCTTTCATGATCAGAAGCAATGTGGTGACAGGCGTAATGAGTTTTGCAGAGATGGATGCCATGATGTATAAGATAGAAGGAGAGGATTTATATCTCATAGGTACATCAGAACATTCTATGATCGGAAAGTTTATTGACACAATTGTACCGGAGGCAGAGCTTCCCAAAACACTTACCAGTTATTCTCCCTGTTTCAGGAAAGAAAAAGGAGCCCATGGCCTGGAAGAAAGAGGAGTTTACCGAATCCATCAGTTTGAAAAGCAGGAAATGATTGTTGTCTGCAGACCGGAGGAATCTTCCATGTGGTTTGAAAAATTGTGGAAAAATACTGTAGATTTGTTCCGTTCTCTGGATATTCCTGTGAGAACAATTGAGTGCTGCTCCGGAGATCTGGCCGACCTGAAGGTAAAATCCTATGATGTGGAGGCATGGTCTCCCAGACAGAAAAAATATTTCGAAGTAGGAAGCTGCTCTAACCTGGGAGATGCCCAGGCAAGACGTCTAAAGATCCGTGTAAACGGCGAAAACGGAAAATATTTTGCACATACATTAAATAATACGGTAGTTGCTCCACCCAGAATGTTAATAGCATTTTTGGAGAATAATCTTCAGGAAGATGGTTCGATCAGGATTCCCGAAGTACTTCGTCCTTACATGGGCGGTAAAGAAAGAATTTGCTGATTATTTTATGTATGAACCTTATCTTCACAAATTTATACCCTGAAAGTTTACAATAAATGGAGGTGAAAATCTTTGCATAAATACATGAGAGCAATCGGTTTTAGTAAAATAACCGAAAGAAAAGAGCTTCAAAAACTTATTACAGGTGTAATTTTAGAAGGTACAGAGCGTTCATATACCTCTAATGGAGAGGAAAAATTGCTGGCTGAGTTTTGCAGGGATTTTGCCCAGGATAATGAAAACGGAACAGGCGCTTCTGTAGGAATTGCCGTGTGCGGAGAATTCGATAATGATGATAAGTTTACTTATGATTATTATTTTCCTTATTTAAGAGGTACACATCTGAGTTCAGAAGAGGATATTTCTGTAGAAAGACATGCGGCCCAGGAATCATATGCAGGCGTATGTGATGATGTCAGGATAGGGGTTTCTCTGATTTTTTATCTGCAAAATATTATACCTTATGTAAAGGCAAAAAATTCGAATATTTTGCCTGTAAGGGGTACAACACTGACATTATCGGCTCTTTCCACAGAGGGAACGATCATGATGCCGATCAATAAAACGGAAAAGGATTTGATCAGAAACCAGCAAATGTCAACAAACAGGAGCCAGCTTTTAAATGCGGCAAGAAAAGGCGATGAAAGTGCGATCGAGAGTCTGACCCTCGAAGATATGGACACTTATACTACCATTTCAAGACGGATACAGAAGGAAGATGTTTTTAGTCTGGTTGATACTTATTTCATGCCTTTTGGGGTAGAATGTGATCAGTATTCTATTTTAGGAGAAATTATAGAGTGTAATCTTATCAGAAACAGTCTTACAGAGGAATACGTCTATATAATGGGAATCAGTTGTAATGATGTGGTTTTTGATCTGTGTATTAACAAAGAGGACGTCTATGGCGAACCTACTGTGGGAAGAAGATTCAAGGGTACTGTCTGGATGCAGGGATATATTAATTTCCCTGACCAATAATTAGAGATTACTGGAAATTGATAAGAAGAATTACGAAATTTTCTTATTGTCACGGACAGATACTTGTGCTAAAATAAGAAAGTCATAGCTGAATGACTTGCTATCAGCAGGTTTTTCATATAAGTCCTCGTAGCTCAGTTGGATAGAGCGATCGCCTCCTAAGCGATAGGTCGGACGTTCAAGTCGTCTCGGGGACGCCTCAAAGCATTGAAAACAAAGGATTTTATCCTTGGATTTTCAATGCTTTTCTTTTAACATAAGGACAGTTCGCAGAACGTGCAGTCTGTTGTTTTGTCTCAGGAACTGGGTTGATAAAGAATTGTAGCTTTACTTTTTATACAGTAAAATCTTATTTTGGCGTGCTCCTCTTGAATGAATAAAAATATACAGTAAAAACCATGCGGCGCTGTGAAGAAAAAGAATGCCGATATTCTTTAATACCTCTCCCGTGTTTTTGGCGGTTAATGCCATGATTCCTTTAAAGGTGGGCTGAGACGGGACGATATAGCAGAGCACAGACAAGGGCCCTTTTGCGTCAAGTATGAAAGAGAGTACCGGCACTGCGATAAATAATATCATAATAATTTTGATATAGACAACTCCGATCATAAGCCCGTCCGAAAGCTTACCGACAAACAGACCGATCAGGGAGGCGACAACGGATGACAGAAGGAGCAGCGCTAACATTACCCACACATTCTGCCAGGAGGGACGGAAACAGATACATGCAGTTACCAGGGAGGACAGACCGCCGCAGAGAAAACCCACCAGGATTTTTTGTATTATATACTGACTTGGAGTCATGGGAAGAATTTCATTGATAAACCCTATACCCTCCTCCTTTTCGGAAATAATGTTCATGGCGTTAAAGGTGCAGCCCATGAACATGGCAACAATCAGGATGGCAGGAATAAGAAAATCCTGGAAGCCTGCCATAGGGTCAGGACTCTTTAGGATATGGGCTTTGATCTGTGACGAGTCTGACCGCTGTCTGTAAAGGGCAGGGAGGGTAGAGGCTGTCTGCTGATAAAGCTCAAGTTCATCTCCCGCAATCAATGTTTTGATTCCCGGCCCGTCCGGTTTCACACCGATGACGTTGGTGGAAGGCTCCCTGACGGCAGTGATCAGCGCTTCATCCGTGTCATAGACTGTCACCGAGCCATATTGTTCCAGCCATGCAATGGTCTGAGCCGGCAAGTCATTTTTCAATATTCCGAAGTAAAATTTTCCCATATCGGATAAATCAATAGAACCCATAAGGTTCAGACCCGCGGCTGCTATGATGGGGAGCAGAAACGTCATCAGACAGAATTTATCCTTTAAGATGCTTTTCAGTTGGTATCGAATACCTTTCATAAACCTATTCCTCCTTTTCCAATTCACGGCGGAATGCAAGCCGTATGCCTGTAAATAGTAATACAATTACACACAGACAACCGATATAGTAGGCCGGCATAGTGACGGGCGTTTCAAAGTAGGCGTTTTTCAATCCCATATAGAAATGATAAAATGGATGGAACACAATCCAATCCAGCTTCATTGCCGTATTTGCGGAGAGAAATACGGGCGTGGCGACAAAAACAGCGATAATCAAATAGGCCAGCGTAAACTGCCTAAAGTCCTTCAAAAGAAGAGAGCATCCCAGACCGATGAGAGCCATGATGAGGGAGAGGATGGCTGTCTGTACAAGGACAGCGGGCAATATCTTTATTCCCTGGGAAAAACCCACATTTAGCAGCGTAAGCAAAACTCCATAGAAAAGGTCAGAGAGCAAAAAGATCGCCAGCTTTGACAGAAGAAACAGCTCTCTTTGCATGGGAAGAATTGCGTGGACGCGGATTACTCCCATGCTTTTTTCTTTAAATAATACAGAGGCAATTCCCAGAAGTCCTACGGCAGAGAGTTCAAAGAATAACAGTTCACAGGTCATTTCCTTCCGTGCCTTTTGCTCCAGCGTATGGGAACCGACCACTTCCGGCAAAGGGCTGTCCAAAGGCTGCAGCATGGATAGGGCGTAATCCTTCCTGTGACGGTCGGTTTGCCTGATTCCCTCATAAAGCTCCACCTGTATTACTCCGTCACCTGCATCCAACCCTACACTATTAGAGTCAGCCAGCAGGGCGGCCCTCAGCGCTTCTTTTGAGGGGACGATCTTTACCGACTCGGAGACGGTTTTATGTGTTCCTGCCGGATCATACAAATACACATTATAAATCGGCATTTTCATAAACCGGATGTATCCCAGGTTTATGTAGGCTGTGTAGAGAATAAGGAAGCCCATTGCAGTTAGAAAAAATTTTCCTGATACCAGCATCCGAAAATCCTTTTTGAACAGGGCGCAGAAGCTTTTCCACATCATGACAATCCCCTCCCTGTATACTTTATGAACATATCCTCCAGAGTCGGCTCCTGAGAGTGTATACTGATAATCTCGTCATGGGCAAAGGGAATTGCGGCGGTTAACTGCAAAGCCTCGATAATTTTTGTCTCTCTTTGATTATGGAGGAGATAATCAATTACGATATGCTGATTGCTGTTTTTTTCTTTTAGGTGTTTCGGCGTGTCCAGGGCTGCAAGATTCCCGTCGGAAATGAAGGCAACGCGGTCACACAGCAGATCGGCATCAAGCATGTTATGGGTGGTCACAAAAACAGTGGTTCCCTTTTTTCGTTCCTGTTCGATGATATTTCTGAACAAAACCGCACCGGAAGGATCCAGACCGCTGGTAGGCTCATCCAGAAACAATAAACGGGGATTGCTGATCAGAGCCCGCGCCATACTCACACGCTGACGCATCCCTTTAGAATAGGAAGAAACAGGTTTTTTCAGAAAATCCGTCTTAAATTCCAACATTTCCAATAGCTCCTGTGGGTCCCGCCGTCTTTCTTTGGGATAGAATGAAGAAAAGTAGTTCAGATTATCTATTGCGCTCAGGTTGGTATACAGATAAGGAAATTCAAACAGGACGCCGATATTCCGGAAAAAATCGAGCCCGCGGATTTTGGAAATGTCCTGTCCGAATAAAGAAACGTTTCCTCCGTATCCGCTCAGTATGCCAGTTAATATTTTTTGTGTTGTGGATTTTCCGGAGCCGTTGGGACCTAAAAATCCAAAGATTTCTCCATCCTCCACGGTGAAATTCAGGCCATGGAGAGCCTGTTTTTCTTTGTTGTAGGAGAAGGTCAAATTTTTCACACTGATCACTCGTCATCACCCCACTTTCCGCGTTTCTCTTTCTTTTGTTCCTGCTGCCGCCTGTTCCACCATTTCATAAACTTAATCTTAATTGGAACAGATACGATCAAAGCCGCCGCAATAATCAGCCACCAATACCATTCAAAATCAAATAACATAAAAAACCCTCCTTCATCTGTGATTAAGGAGAGTTTAGGGCTGTGGTGTGAAATTGGCGTGAAGCTGCTGTGAAGTCAGTGAAAAATTATTATGCTATGGGGATGGAAAAATAAAACCGTACACCGTCAGGTAAGTTTTCTGCGCCGTAGGAAAGATTTTGCATGGATAGAATCTGTGCCGCAATGGACAGACCAAGGCCTGAGCCGTTGTAAGCAGAGTGGCTGGCCCGGTAAAATTTTGTCCAGATTTTGGGCAGATCTTCTTCGGGAATGTTCTTTCCCTGGTTAAAAAGCGAGAAATGTAACAGCTCATCATCTGACGTCAGTTCCAGTAGCAAAAGACCTCCTGCGCAAATATTCTTTCTGGCATTGATAATCAGATTATCCAAAACCTGCTCCATCCGGCGCCTGTCCGTGTATACAAAGATTTTTTCCTCCGGAAGAGTATATTGCAGCTCAAAATTGGTATCCGGAGCATCCGCTAATAACCGTCCGGCCACGGTCTCTGTCAGTTCCACAAAATCAAACCGGGTTAAGGTGAGCCGGGATGCGCCGGACTCCAGCGCCGATAAATCAAGAAGCGTAACGATCAGATCATTCATGCGCCGGGTTTCGGATATAATGACCTGGGAATATTTTTGCTTTTTTTCCTCATCCTTTACTTCCTGCAGGCCTTCCGCATAAGCCTGGATGATACCCAGCGGGGTTTTCATTTCATGGGACAGATGGTCTACCAGCTCTTTGCGTTCCTTCAACAGAAGACGCTCTTTTTCCACTTCTTTTTCAAGCTGTGTATTAGCATCCTCCAGGCGGCCGATGGATTGTCTGAGATTTTCGGCCATCTGATTGAGGCTGACGGAGAGCTCTCCGAATTCATCTGCGGATGAAAGGGTGCAGGGAGCTGAAAAATCCAAAGCTGCCATACGCTTTGCAGAGGTATTTAATTCTGAGACAGGTTTGGAGATAAAGTGCCCCATGAAGACATCAATTATCAGAATCAGGATTACTACAAAGGCAAACCAGATTCCGAAGGAAATGTTCTCGCTGACAGGCAGAGTGGTAGATATAATATAGGAAAAAATCAATATAAGTCCGGTTATTTTGGAAAGCATAACAATTTTTCTCCGAACCGTGCGCAGGGTAAAAAGATCTTTCATACAGTCACCTCAAATTTGTAGCCGGAGCGAATCAGGGTTACAATATGTTTTCCCTCCCCGCCTAATTTTTTCCGCAGGGTTTTAATATGGGTATCTACAGTGCGGGTAGTGCCTTCATAGTCATATCCCCAGACCCGGTTCAGGAGCTGCTCCCGGCTGAATATCTGTCCGGGATTTTCCATCAGAAAAAGCAATAATTCATATTCCTTGTGAGTCAGAGCCACTTCCTGTCCGTCGATATAAATTTGGTGGGAGCCGGGATTCAGTATAATGCTGCCTATATTGATAAATTTTTGCTGAGCCAGACAGGAACGGCGAAGAAGTGCATTTACTTTTGCAACCAGCACTTTAGGACTGAAGGGTTTCGTCATATAATCATCGGCTCCGTAATCATAACCCTTTAACTTATCTTCTTCTTCTCCCCTGGCGGTCAGCATAATAATGGGAAGGCTGCTCATTTCCCGCGCCATTTTGCAGACCGAAAAGCCGTCAAGGTGGGGCATCATTATGTCCAGAATCATCAGGTCCATTGGATTGCTCTTTAAGATCACCATCGCATCTATGCCGTCATCCGCAGTAAAACACCTATGTCCGTTTTTTTGAAGAAAGTCAGCAATAATTTCCTGCATGGCCTTTTCATCTTCTACAATTAAAATATTTGCCATCTTGACTCCTGATCATTATAAATGTTTTTATCCGCCTTCATTATATTTTGTATGTGACAGAATAGCAAGCAGAGTATTTTATTTTCAGGCTGTCCTTTCAGAGCTTTTACCTAAAATCATTGAACATTCCGGCCGGGGCAGGTATAATTAAAGAAGTCAGATATTAACATCAAAAGAGGAGAATATTATGGAAAATCAAAGGATCAAACCGTATTTGAACTGCAGCTTTGAGTGTGGCTGTGGGCGTACCCACAATTCTCTGTTTGCCCATTTCATTTTTGAGCCGGGTGCAATTGAGAAGCTGCCAAAGCTTTTGGCCGAGCTTGGCTATACCAGGCCTTATCTGATCTGCGATACTCATACATATGAGATTGCGGGAAAAAAGGCGGAGGATGTGCTTAGAAGTGCAGAGCTTCCTTTTGCGGTTCATGTCCTGCAAAGCCCTGAGAACAGTGATCTGGCAGCAGACGAACAGGCGCTTGGCAGTATTGCAATGGGCAATGACAGGGAAGCGGACATTATCATCTCTGTAGGGACAGGTACAATCAATGATCTGGGCCGCTATTTCAGCTATATTACAGGCAGACCCTTTTTACTGATCGCGACTGCGCCCTCCATGGACGGCCTTGTGAGCGGGGTGGCGCCGTTAATTTTCCATAATATGAAGATTACTTTTCCGGCCCAGGAACCGCTGGCGCTGATCTGCGATCCGGAAATAATGGCTCAGGCGCCGCTTAAGATGCTTTCGGCAGGGGCGGCGGATATTCTGGGGAAATATAACTGCCTTCTTGACTGGAAGCTTTCCCACATTGTGAACGGGGAATATTACTGTGATTCCATTGCCGGAATTATGCGCACGGCAGTGGATCAGACCATGGAAAGCACAAAAGGGCTGGCTTCCCATGACCCGGAGGCAGTCTGTGTTCTCACAGAGGCTCTGGTGCTTTCCGGGATTGCCATGGATTTTTCCGGCAATTCCCGTCCGGCCTCCGGTGCGGAGCATCATCAGTCCCATTACTGGGAAATGCAGTTTCTTTTTGACGGCAGGGCGGCGGTGCTCCACGGCACAAAGGTTGGCATCGGCACCGTGCTTATGTTAGAGCTTTATAATATGCTGGCAGAAATGGAGAAGCCGGATTTTGCCGGAATCCGGGAGGAAATTTCGAGCCGTCCTTCCATGGAAGAATGGGAGAAGGAAATACGCCGCTGCTACCGGGACGGTGCCGAGGGGATTATTGCACTGGAAAAAAAAGCAGGGAAGAATGGTGCGCAGGGCCTTTTAAAACGTCTTTCCGTGATAGAGGAAAGGTGGGATGAAATTTCCGCCCTTGCGAAGACGGCGCCTGAGTCCTCTGACATTGATCATGTTCTGGAGAAGATGGGAGCGGCCAGGGTTCCTGCAGATGTGGGAATTTGCAGGGAATATGTCTATGACAGCATACGCTATGGAAAAGAGCTGCGCGACCGGTATACGATTCTGCAGCTTTTGTGGGATATTGGAAAACTGGATGAAGCGGCAGAGAAGCTTGTGGAAAAATATTGTAAAGAAAGCTGAAACGATGGAAAAATATGTAATAGGGTTGGATTACGGCACCCTCTCGGCAAGGGCCGTTCTGGTTTCCGTGGGAAGCAAAGAGGTGGCGGCGGAGAGTATTTATCTTTATCCCCATGGTATTTTGAGTACCATACCCGGTTGGGATAAGGAGCTGAGTGCGGATTTTGCCTTACAGGAAATTGATGATTATGTGGAGGGGATGTACCAAACCATCCGTACAGTAGTTGAAAAGTCCGGATGCAGAGCGGAGGATATAATCGGCATCGGTATTGACGCTACCTCCTCCACCTTTTTGCCTCTTACAAAGAGCGGCGTGCCGCTTGGAAAAACAGAAGGATTTCGGGCAAATCCTCATGCACAGCTAAAGCTGTGGAAGCATCACGGGGCCCAAAAGGAAGCGGACCGTATCACAGAGCTTGCCGCCCGGCGGCAGGAAAAATTCTTAAAGCGCTGCGGAGGAAGGGTAAATGCGGAATGGATGCTCCCCAAGCTGATGGAAATTGCCGTAAATGCGCCGGAGGTGTATGAGGCGGCGGATAATTTTATGGAGGTTAGCGACTATCTTGTTTTTCTGCTGACAGGAGAGGTGACGCGATGCATGTGTCACGCAGGCTATAAGCTCCTGTGGAACGAGGAGGAGGGGTACCCCTCTGAGGATTTTCTGACGGCGCTGCATCCGCTCCTTTCTTCTCTGAGAACCAGACTGAAGGGAAGAGAGGTGCAGGTAGGAGAACGGGCCGGAAGGCTGACAGGGCAGGCTGCCCGCCGGCTGGGATTAAAAGCAGGGACGGCGGTAGCATCCTCCATGATAGATGCCCATGCGGCGGTGCTCTCCATGGGCATTGACGGCCCGGACAAGGGGCTGATGATCCTTGGAACCTCCTGCTGTATGCTGCTCTGTTCCCAAAAGCTCTCCTGCATACAGGGAATTTCAGGCTGTGTCAGAGACGCAGTGCTTCCGGGACTTTACGCCTATGAGGCAGGACAAAGCGCAGTGGGAGATCTCTTTGACTGGTTTGTAAAGACAGGTGTGCCGGGCAGCTATGAAAAAGAAGCGGAGGATCGGGGAATTTCGGTTCACACACTGCTCAGTGAAAAGGCGGCGCGGCTTACGCCCGGAGAAAGCGGCCTGCTTGCCCTGGACTGGTGGAACGGCAACCGTTCCTGTCTGGCGGACTCAAAGCTTTCGGGGATGATATTGGGACTTACTCTTCGGACGAAGCCGGAGGAAATCTACCGCGCCCTTCTGGAAGCCGCGGCCTTTGGGATGCGTGCTATTTTTGAGGAATTTGAAAAGGGAGGCATTGCGGCAAAGGAGCTGTATGCCTGCGGAGGCATTGTCTCTAAGAATCCTTTTATGATGCAGATCTATGCAGACATACTTGGAAAAACGATCCTGACAGGTTCTGTAAATCAGGGCTCCGCCTTTGGAGCGGCTGTCTATGGGGCAGTGGCAGCAGGCCCGGAGGCGGGCGGATACAGGTCAATCGGCGAAGCGGCGCGGGCAATGGGAACAACCGGGGAAAAGAAATACTTGCCGATTCCTCAAAATGAAGGGATTTATCACAGGCTATATGGGGAATATAAGATACTTCACGATTATTTCGGGGCGGGCGGAAACGAAGTTATGCACAGGTTGAAAGAAAAATGAAAAACTGCCGGCAGAGGATGAAAAAGAACCTGCACGGTATGTCCCGCGGTTAGCTGTAAGGGGATAAAAAAAGGGGGAAAGCCCCCTTTTTTGAAATACCTGTTTTATGAAATCTGCTGTGAAATCCAGTCAAGATATTTTTTACGGCCAACGAAAGCGAGCTTATACTGGCTGCCGTCCTTTAGGGTAATCAAAACACCAAAAGGAAAGAAGGGCGGTGTCAGGCATCCTTTCACCGACGCAATGTTTTTCATCTCAATTTCCCAACTGACACTGTCAGTTCCGATTAAGCCCGACGCCAGAAATACGATACGCTGATCTGTAAGGTAGACTTTTCCGGATACCTGTCGGTTGATCAACTGCTTGGGTGATTTCCAACAGTCTGCCGTTACCTTGTTTGCAAATACTTTTTCATTTTCTTTTGCTTCAAATACTTGTTTTGCCATGAATATTTCCTCCGTATCCTTTTTGGTTAATTTATTAAGCTTTTGAGACAGCATTGTTTAAAAGAATTTCTGTCCTTAATAAATTCCGATAAAAAAAATTATAGCAGGAAATCAAATGGTGTACAAGAAAAATCCGGTTTCTTCAGGATTTGCAGAAAAATCTTGACTTAAAAATCTTACAAATGTAATATATTAAAAATATATTCTGGAGGTGGAAATGTGAATCGAAAAGAAATCAAAACCGGAAAGCGTCTATTTATCGTTATGATCATCGTGTCTTTCATGATGACAGGGTGCGGCGGCCTGTGGCAGGAAACGGAGAACACGGAATTAACGGATCAAAGCCTTCAATTAGAGACAGAAGATATAGCTACACTCTTCCAAAATATTTATGATAATGCAGCAGAAACAGAGTCTTTGGGCAGTCTGGAAATGATGAAAAATATAATCAGTTATCTCGGGAAAAGCGGATATAGCGCAGTAGATGAAAAAAATCAGATTAACATGACAGAGGCGGAGCAGGTAGCAGAATTTTGCAGATCAGTCGAGCTGAAAAAGGATGGAGAGCTGAGGCTTATAGTGGCGGCTTATTCTGGCAGCTTTACCGTATATGATCTAAAAGCAACAGACGGGAAGGTGGATGTTGTGAGAAATTATTATCAATACGCAGATGGAGGGCTGAAAAATTCAAATACGGTCAGCTATCCCGCGCAAGGCTGGCAGTATACGCAGGAAGGATATTTATTGTTTGAGGGAAGCTTTCAGTTGGAAAGCTATTATACACTTCTGCTAAGCGATATGTCAGAGCATGTTGCCCTGAGAGTTCTTCCGCTGGATGAAAAATGCAGAGAACTAAACAGGAAATACCTGCTGCCCATGGGCTATGGGGGAAATAATATGTTTCTCGTGCAGTGGAGTGAGGCGGATTTTGGCAGTCTGGATTTTTATGATCTGTTTGATAAATTATATCCTGCCGTATACGGACAGCCGATTCCTTATGCTGCGGCTCCAAATTCAGGTGTCGGAACCGTTTACCAGGTGCCTGAAAATATATTTGAAAGTGTAATTCAGGAATATATCAGAATAGACAGCGAAAAGCTGCGGCAGGAAACAGTCTATTTTCCGGAGAACAGCTCCTATGAGTATAAGCCGAGAGGCTTTTATGAGAGTGAGTATTCGGAGATTCCTTATCCGGAGGTGACAGACTATACGGAAAATGAGGACGGGACGGTAACGCTTCGTGTAAATGCAGTATACCCCGAAGAAAATACATCCAAAGCCTATACTCACGAGGTGACGGTGCGTCCCCTGGATGAGGCTCATTTTCAATATATATCAAATCGGCTGATTTATCCAGAAGATGGCTATGATGCATGGTGGCATCCGGAAAGGCTGACACAGGAGCAGTGGAAGGAAATTTACGCAGAAAATAATTCCCTGGAAAAGGAAGGGGCAGCGATGGAGGAAAAGACCCGGGAAAAAGCCCTTTCACTGTATTTTCCGCAGGAAGCAAAATGCCTGATGGACGAGGCCGAAAGAGAGGAAGTAAGAAACAAAGTTTTGACAGCCGCCCAGGGGATAAAGGAGCTATATGAGGATGCGGAGACGGGAACGGGATTCGATACCTGCAGAGTCAGGAATTTTTCCAAAGAGCAGAGAAAGAGGGCGGTCATGCTGCTTGGAGAGGCCGGGTATACCAGTGTTGCGGACAATATGAACATGGAAAACCATGAGGCGGTAGAAGCTTTTTATTCTTCTTATCAGGAAAAGAAGGATGCCATGGTCACTCTGTTTGATGTGGCCCCGGACGGGGTGATAAGAGCCTTTACCTTCCTGTATAGGGATGAGAGGCTGCAGAGCTACTATGTGGAGGTCGGGTGGCGGGAAGGCGGCGTACCCGAGATTCTGTCCACGCAGGTCAGTGATATTGCACAGATCAGGCTGACAGAAAAAGGATATTTTATCTATGCCTATGAAGAGTTGGTTCATCATGCAAGCCTACGCCAATACTGGCGGATAAAACCGCTTTCGGATGAATGCAGAGAGCTGACGGAAAAGTATATATCTGGTCTGAGCTACATGAAATATAACATGCTTATAACGGACTGGGACAGCGGCAATGCAGAAACAATTTTGATGCCCTCCATGTTTGAGGATCTGTACCGTATGGACACAGGTGAAAGCCCAAAGCCTCAAAACGGCAGAATAGCTGCTGAAATTTATGAGAGGATAATGACAGCTTATTTTCCGGTAACAGTCCGGCAGGTAAGAGAAAGGTGCGGTTATGATGCCGGGCAGGATAATTATCCTTATGAAACGGCAGCCTGCGGCCCTTACCCTCCTTTTGGGGAGGTGGTGGATTATACCGAGAATCCGGACGGGACGCTTACTCTTTTTGCAGACGGGGTATGGCCGGATTATGATTCTGACCGTGCCTTTCGAAACAGGATTGTTGTAGAGCCTTTTGAGGACGGAAGCTTTCGCTATCTGTCCAATTCCATAGAAAAAGAAGAGATGGATATTCCGGTAATAAAATCCGCGGGCAGATAAAAGGATTCATTGATTTTATAATGTGAAACGGATATACTATAAAAAGAAAGCAGGAGAGACAAAACAAAAACCAAAGAGATAGAATGTGAGGAAAAATGTACATAGGAGATTTGCATATTCATTCCAGGTATTCCCGGGCAACCAGCAGGGACTGCACACCGGAGTATCTTGATTTGTGGGCAAGAAAAAAGGGAATCGATCTGATCGGTACGGGGGATTTTACTCACCCGGCCTGGCGCAGTGAACTGGCAGAAAAGCTGGAGCCGGCAGAGGACGGTTTATATGTACTGAAAAAAGAGTACCGGATGGAAAAGGAGGGTGTGCCGGATACCTGCCCCCGTTTTGTAGTGACCGGAGAGATCAGCTCCATTTACAAAAAGGGGGAGAGAGTGAGAAAGGTACACAGCCTTTTACTTCTGCCGGGGCTGGAAGAAGCGGACTCACTGGCGAGACGCCTGGAGCTGATCGGCAATATCCATTCCGACGGACGGCCTATTTTGGGCATTCCGTGCAGGGATCTTTTGGAGATCATGCTGGAGACAGCCCCAAAGGGAATTTATGTGCCCGCTCATATCTGGACGCCTCATTTCTCCCTGTTCGGTGCTTTTTCGGGATTTGATGCCATTGAGGAATGCTTCGGGGATTTAACCCCGCATATCCATGCGCTGGAAACCGGTCTTTCCTCTGACCCGCCCATGAACTGGCGGGTAAGCGCCCTGGATCGTTTTAATCTGATTTCCAATTCGGATGCCCATTCACCGGCAAAGCTGGGAAGAGAGGCCAATTTATTCGACATAGAGATGTCCTACGAGGGGCTTTTTGATGCGATTCAGGAGGGAAAGGGACTGAAGGGAACCATAGAATTTTTCCCGGAAGAGGGAAAATATCATTTTGACGGGCATCGGAAATGCGGATTGTGCATCAGTCCGTCGGAGACAGCCGAATATGGCAACAAGTGCCCGGTGTGCGGTAAGAAGATTACCATCGGCGTGCTCAACCGGGTGGAGCAGCTTGCTGACAGAGAAGAAGGGTATATTTTGAGACAGGGCCGGACCTTTGAAAGTCTTGTCCCTCTTTTGGAGGTAATCGGCGCTTCTATGGGAATTTCCCCGGCAGGGAAAAAGGCCGCCGAACGCTACGAAAATATGACGAAAGCTTTGGGATCCGAGTTTACTATTTTGAGAGAGATTCCCATAGAAGATATAAAAAGGGCGGCGGGGCCCCTTATTGCGGAGGGAATTGACAGACTCCGCGCAGGAGAGGTGGAGCGGACGCCGGGATTTGACGGAGAATATGGAAAAATCGGATTGCTGACTCCTGAGGACATCAGCAGCCTGGAAGGCCAGATGTCTTTTTTCACGGCAGGAGAGCTGCAGGAGATGAAAAAGGATCAGAAGCCGAAAAGACCGAAACAAACCGGAAAGCCAGCGGAGGATATAAGCGATCCAGTCAAAGAGTCAGAAAACAGCCGTAAGGAAGAATTGCCTCTTTCGGATTCACTGAATGAGCGACAGAGACAGGCCGTGGAGGAGACGGGACGCGCGGTTGCAGTCATTGCCGGGCCGGGAGCAGGAAAGACCAAAACACTGATCGCCAGACTTTGCTATCTCATAGAAAAGAGAGGGATTGACCCCAAAGAGATTACGGCGGTAACCTTTACAAATAAGGCTGCCGAGGAAATGCGTACCAGAATGGCGGAGGAAGGGCGTAAGGAAATGAAGCCGGGAAAGCCTCTAAAGGGCAGAAAAGGAGGAGAGGATATTCAAATCGGAACCTTTCACGCCATCTGCAGCCGTTTTCTGCAAAACGCAGAGCTGTCCTTTTTGGTGGCGGATGAAGGGCTGCAATCAGAGCTGGCGGAAAAAGCGCTGCATGAATTTGGGAGAAAGGATTCTCCCGGGCAATTTTTGAAAAAGCTTTCCCAGGTAAAAAACGGCCTGACGGAGGCTGACGAGAAGGACGCACGGGTATATGCCTGCTATCAGAAGCTGCTGCGCGGGGCAGGGGCTTTGGACTATGATGATCTTCTTCTGGAAACCCTTAAGATCCTGGAAAACATTCCGGAGGACGGGATTGAGCGTAAAAATTTTTCTTATCTGCTGATAGACGAGTTTCAGGACATCAATCCTCTCCAGTACCGTCTGCTAAGGGAGTGGGGACGCGGCGGCAGGGAGCTGTTTGTGATAGGGGATCCGGATCAGTCCATCTACGGTTTTCGGGGCTGCGACCCTGAAGTTTTTTCCCGTCTGTCAAAGGAGTATCCGGAGCTTGTAACTGTCCGTCTGGAAGAAAATTACCGCTCCGCTCCGGCAGTCCTTTATGCCGGCCTGGGCCTGATTTCCCATAATAAAGGGCCGGAGCGCAGGATGGAAGCCAGGGCAAAGCAGGGGCCGCCGGTCAGAATTGTATCTGCCGGGGACGAGAGAAGAGAAGCCATTTTTGTGGCCAGAGAAATCGGCCGGCAGATCGGCGGAATCGACATGCTGGATACGGACGAAAACGGGGCCGGTACAGAACGGCAGGCAAGGGGCTTTTCGGATATTGCGGTGCTCTACCGCACTCACAGGCAGGCCGCCTTACTTGAAAAGTGTCTGAGGCAGGAAGGGATTCCCTATCTGGTGGCGGGAAGGGAAGACTTTTTGACTCAGCGGGAGGTACGGGCAACCTTATATTTTTTCCGGTATATTCTGCATACCGAAGAGAAAGCGGCAGGAGAGCTGTGCCTAAAGCTTCTGGGCCCATGGCTGGGAGAGGCAGAGGAGGAAAAGCTTGCTTATCTGACCGAAAAGTATGGAAAAAAGGTGAGGAGAACCCGCCCGGTGAAGCTTTTGGAGGAATGGGCGAAGGAGATAGCCTTTGACAGACAGGAGGATATGAAGAAGCTGACGGATATGTCGGTGCTTTATCCTGCCATGGATGCCTTTCTCCATACGCTTTCCTTTGGCGAGGATGGGGATGTGAAAAGAAGCGGGAGCAGAAGGTTTTCGGCGGATTCGGTAACCTTAATGACTCTGCACGGTTCTAAGGGACTGGAATTCCCCATGGTATTTCTCTACGGAATGGACAAGGGCAGGATTCCGCTGGAATTTGGAAGCGGGAAAGAACCTGTCTCTGAGACAGAGGAAGAGAGGCGTCTGTGCTATGTGGGAATGACCAGGGCAAAGGAGGAGCTGGTTTTAGTCTGCGGACAGGAGCCCTCTCCATTTCTTGGGGAAATCCCGGAGGAAAATGTTAAGTGGGAGAGCGCAGAAGGGCCGGAAGAGGAAGACAAAGAGCAAAGCGTCCAACTGAGCCTGTTTGATTTTATGTGAGATCATTTTTCCGGCAGAGAAACCGTAAATACAGAGCCTCCCTCTGCGGAATCGGCAACCGTAATGGTTCCGCGGTGGGCGTGAACAATCTCACAGGCGATAGAAAGTCCCAGCCCGAAGTGCCCTTTGGCGCTTCGGGATTTTTCTGCCCGGTAAAAACGATCAAATATTTTTTTCTTGTCTTCGTCGGAGATACCGATGCCGTTGTCTGAAACGGAAAGGAGGAAATCCGCCCTTTTTCGGGTGAGGGACAGATGGATTTTGCCCTGTTTGGGAGTGTAGCTGATGGCATTGTGCAGCAATACAAAGATAACCTGCCTGATTCTGTCGGGATCACACACACAGGCGGGCAAAGGCTCATCCGGCAGGCTCAGGGACAGAGACAGCTCATGCTCCTTTGCCATAGCTTCAAAGGCCTCACAGGCATTTAACAGAAGGGTATCCAGCTCTACTGGCTTTTTGTGAATCGAAAAGCGGTGGTTGTCGGATTCTGTTAAGGTAAGCATATCCTCAATCAGCCGGGACATGCGAAGCCCCTCCTGCCGGATGGTGTTCAGGAAACCGATCTGCTGGTCGCGGTTTACATTTTTGAAGCACTCTGCAGAGGATAATATGACGGCCAGGGGGGTACGCAGCTCATGGGATGCCGCTGCAATAAAATTAGTTTGCTTCTCCTGGTTTTCCTGTATGGGCCTCAAAAGTATTCCCGTAAAAATCCAGGAAAAAATAAAAAATAAGAAGATAGCGGCCAGGTCAAGGAAAAAGAAACGGATTCTCTGCTGCAAAATCTGTTTTTCCATCAGGCTTAAAGGAGAAATAACCACTACCTGTAAAAGAGAAGCGTTTTTTTCTATTGTGATCACAGAGCCGAAATAATCTTCTTTGGCAGAGGGGGAGGCAAAGCGGTATTCTGTGTGATAAGACATATAAGGGGAGGAGGGAGGACTGGGAGTATCGGAGACTTCAAAGTTTTTGCGGTAATAATCCAGGCTTTCCTCCAAAATGACCGAATCAGTGGAACCGGAGGCTTTGGTCAGGCGGTTGTATAGAAAAGGAATGTCGTTATCCAGCACAAGAAAGGAATAATTTCCCTGAGCTTCCATTTTGGAGAGCCACTCCATCGAGATGACAGACTGCTGCTCTAAATTTGTAACGATGGTATTAATATCATTTTTAAATGAGTTAAACTGATTTCTGTAAAGACCTGTCTCAGAAATATACAGATAACACAGGGACATGATAATCATCAAAGCAGCAGTGATTCCCGCACATAAAAGGGTGAGCCGCAGGTGAACTTTCTTGTACATAGAAACTCCTTAAGCAGTCAGTTAGTTATTTTTATCAGGGGTATGCTCCTGCAGCCGGTAGCCGATTCCGCGGATGGTCTTAATCTGCAGCTTACTCCCTACATTCTGGAGACGTCTTCTGAGAAAGTGGATATAGTTGTCCAGGTTCCCGTCCTCCACATCGCTGTCCGGCCCCCATACCTTTAAAAGAAGGAGGTTTCTGGAAAGAGTCTGATTTTTTCTGCGCAGGAAGGTTTCCATCAGAGAGGCTTCCCGTTTGGAGAGTGTGCAGGTTCCGGCAGGCCCTTCGAGGCGGTCTTCATTCATATACCAGTTAGTATCTGATACGGAAAGAATATCGTCATTGTCGGTCAGGGAAGAGGGGCGTCTTGTGATACAGCGTATTCTGGCAAGCAGCTCCTCGGTTTCAAAGGGCTTTACCAGATAATCATCGGCGCCCAGGTCAAGCCCGGTGACCTTATCGTTTAAGCTTCCCAGAGCAGTCAGAAAAATGACAGGTGTGGAAATGCCCTTTTTGCGGAGCATGGTAAGAACCTTCGAGCCTTCCATATGGGGAAGCATCCTGTCTAAAAGTATGACGTCGTGAATGTTTTGCTCACCGAAATAAAGCGCTTCCTCCCCGTCATAACAGGAATCCACAGTAAATCCTTCCAGCTCCAGTGAAATGGTAAGTGTCTGATTGAGTTGTCTGTCGTCCTCTGCAAGTAAAATTCTCATGTCGTTCACCTCTTTAATTGTAATTAAAATCATTTCATAAAAAATATTTTATCATAGGAATCTTTAAAAATCCTCTAAAACCATACTACTATATTTGGTAGTAAATATTCAAGCACCGACAGAGCAAAAAGCTACCGCCTAAAGTAGTTGTTGCTTTTTGCAGAAAGCACAGAAGGCGTTCCTTTGAAAAATAATAGATAGTTTATTTACTGCGCAGTTTAGAGAGAGCTTAGAGATAAACCTGCTATATTACAGAAAACGAATAAAAACTGACAAAAAAAGTAGAGAGGGAGAAAAAAATGATACGCAGAAACAGAAAGAAAAAAATCCGGGCAATGCTTTTAACGCTGAGTCTTGCCCTATTCATGCTTTCAGGATGCGGCGGCCCGGCAAACAACGGCAGTACGGATCCCGCAGCAGATGCAAAAAATTACGGTCAGTCAGGGGAGGATACCGGTAAAGCTTCTGATGACGGAGCTTCGGACTCTGCCCCGTCGCCGGAGCAGAACGAAGAAAGTACCGCAATGGGGCGTTATGTGGAGACAGTCACAGACATGTCTGATTATTGCACCAGAGTCAGCGGTGTCACCAGGCTAAAGGACGGCACTTTGATTATCGCCGATTGTGACGGCACTAAAATGACCCTGGCAGAGGGCGGTACGGAGTGGGAGCCGGACAAAATAGAATGGTATAGAGAACTGAATAGCAGGTATGTGATCGATATTTCCTATGGGGAGGACGGCACGGCAGGGATTATCTATAAACCTGAAAATGAGGAAGAATCGGAGGAGGAGCAGAGCTATTACGCAGATGCACAATGTCTTGTGATTCGTCCTGACGGAACGCAGGTTCCGGTAAAGGCTCCCGGTCCGGGGGATGGATGGGAACCTGAAAGTGTTGATATTACCGATACGGGAAGGACATTTATAACCTCTTTGGATGGGATTATCTATGAAGTGGCACAGGACGGCAGTGCGGAGAAATTCCTGACAGTGGACAGAAGGCCGGAGCAAATACAGTTTTGCGCAAATGTAATGATCATGGATGCGGAGCGATATGACGGACTGCTTTTGTATGACATGGAAAAGAAGGAGTATATAGAGGATGAGGTTCTCCATGATTTTGTGCAGGAGAATTACGAAGACAGGAGCTACAGCACCTCAGACTGCTATGAATTTGTTTTCTTTGCCGGGGAGGAGGGCGTAATTTATATTGCAGGCGAAAAGGGATTGCACCGCCATGTGATCGGCGGTAACGCTATGGAGCAGGTGATTGACGGTTCCCTTTCCTGTCTGGGAAATCCTTCTTACAGCTATTCCCTGGTGGAAATGACAACTCTTCCGGACGAGAGGTTTCTTGCAGTATTTTACGGCGGGAAGGCAGTAGAATTCAGCTATAATCCGGATATTCCAACCGTACCCAATGAAAGGCTGAAGGTATACAGTCTCAGGGAGAACGATACCTTAAGGCAGGGCGTAAGTCTTTATCAGATCAGTCATCCGGAGGTTTATGTGGATTATGAGACGGGGATAGGAGAAAATGATTCTGTGACAAGGGACGATGCCCTTAAGAAGCTGAATACCCAGATCGTGGCAGGACAGGGCCCTGATGTGATTATCCTGGATGATATGCCTTTGGATTCTTATATTGAAAAGAATCTGCTTCTGGACTTAAGCGAGTGCCTTGAAGGTCTTCCTTTGGAGGATGCACTGTTTGAAAATATCGTAGATGCCTTCCGGCAGGACGGCAAGGTCTATAGCGTGCCTTGCGAGATACAGCTTCCGCTGATGGCAGGAAAAGAAAAGTATATTTCCATGGCAAAAGACCTTGAAGGGATTGCAGATATGATGGAGCAGCTACGCAAAGATAATCCGGAAAAGCCGCTGCTTCGGATCTGCTCCGAAAAAGGAATCATGAGATACTTCGCTGTCACATCCTTCCCGGCCTTAAAAGCGGCATCCGGGGAGCTGGACGAGGAAGCCGTAAAAGAATTTCTAAAACAGACAAAACGGATCTATGACGCCCAGATGGATGGCCTTCCGGCTCAGTATGTTGAGGATTATATGAACAATAATGTCAGCTATTCGGCGTACTTTAAGGGTTCCAGGGAAGATTCCGAGTATTTCAGAAATGCGGACTCCATGGGGTATCTGGCAGAAGAATCCCAGGCTGTTTTTGGAGCCACGAGCTATCACAGTGCGATCTGTGAGGTCTTTTCCATCAAGAAGGTAGAGGGATTTGAGAATGATATGGTTTTGCCTATGGCCGGAATGAGTAAGAATGTATTTATCCCCAAAACCTTAATCGGGATTAACGCGGCATCCGGAAATATAGAAGGCGCAAAGGAAATGGTAAGGCTGCTTTTGGGGAAGGAGAGTCAGAGTAATCTGTACTATGGATTTTCTGTAAATAAGGAAGCGTTTCCCGAGATGTATAATATCAATGAATCATGGGTCAGCGAGGAGGGAGTGTTTGCCTCGATGGGTTCGTCAAGTCCGGACGGCAAATCCATCGGAATGGAAATCTATATCCTTTCTGACGAGCAAAAGAAGCAGGTACAGGGATGGATGGAGACAATTTCCACACCCTACATCATGGATACTGTGCTGGAAAATGCGATATACAGCGCCGGTATTGAATATATCAGAGGTATGATAAGCCTGGATGAGGCCGTAAGCGCAATCTCACAGAGAGCTTACCTCTATATGTCAGAATAAAAACAGCAGGGAGTTTGAAATGAAAAAGAAACTGGGGGCAGGGAAGTCATGCCGCTTAAAACTGAAAAGGTGGGGAGCGTTTTTAAGCTTTTTGGCTCCCAGTTTTCTGGGAGTGGTTCTCTTTGTACTGCTCCCTTTTGGGGATGTGGTGAAGAGATCCTTTACCACGGCGGTAACAGGACAGTTTGTAGGGATGGGAAATTATGAAACTGTTTTTCATAATCAGGCGTTTCTCGTTGCGGTGAAAAATACCCTTCGGTTTACGGTGGTCTGTATTCCCCTTCTGGTCCTGACCGGATTTTTGATCGCCTGGCCGCTGAGCAGGCGAAAGGAGGCAGGGCTGATCAAATCCATCTATTTGTTTCCCCTTGCCATGCCCACCGCGACGATTGTCATGGTGTGGAAGATGACATTTTATAAACAGGGCTTTTTTAACCTGTTTTTATCCCGTCTGGGTGAGACTTTGGGATTATGGGGGGAAATACATACCGATTATCTGGGAACGGAGGCCGCCTTCTGGGTATTAGTGGGCAGCTATATCTGGAAAAACACCGGCTATACGGTGGTGCTCTGGCTGACCGGAATCCTGAGCATTCCCGCAGAGCAGACGGAGGCGGCAAGAGTGGATGGTGCAGGGGGCTTTCAGCGCATCTGGTACATTGTTCTGCCGAATCTGAAGGGAAGCCTTTATACCATTGTTATATTGTCCTTTTTGAATTCCTTTAAAATTTACAGAGAAGCCTATCTGGTAGCAGGCGCTTACCCTCACAGGAGTATTTATCTGCTCCAGCATTTGTTCAACAATTGGTTCGTGAACCTGGAATTTGACAAGATGGCGGCAACAGCGGTCTGCACAGGAGGGTTTTTATTGATCATGATTTTACTTTTACAGAAGGTCTGGGACAGGGAATGAGAAGAAAAGTTTTTGCGGAAATTAAAAAAGTATTTATCCTGTTTGTGCTGATCCTGCCGGGGCTGTTTGTGGCCCTGCCTGTGATCCTTCTCATTACGGGATCGGTGATGGATCAGTATGAGCTGGGAGAGTATCTCACCCCGGTTTTTATGGACGGGGAGAATTTTATAAGCTGGAAGCTGATGCCGGATTACCCTACCTTTGAAAATTACGGAAAGCTGCTTTTGGCCACGCCCCAGTTTTTTGTGCTGTTTTGGAACTCCATGAAAATGACGGCCTGTATTCTGGCAGGCCAGCTTCTTGTGGGAGTACCTGCAGCCTGGGCTTTTGCCGTATATAAGGTGAGGGCGGGAAAGCTTCTGTTTGCCCTTTATGTGGTGCTCATGCTTTTGCCTTTTCAGGTTACCATGCTTTCCAGCTATCTGGTGCTAAGCAGTCTGTCCCTTTTAAATACTCAGAAAGCGGTAATCCTGCCGGCGGTATTTTCTACCTTTCCGGTTTTCCTTACCTATGGAGGATTCCGCAATATTCCCAGGCAGCTCATGGAGGCTGCCAGAGTTGACGGGGCCGGGGAATGGTACATTTTTTTCAGAATGGGGCTGCCCCTTGGAAAGAGCGGAATCCTGTCGGCCTTGGTGCTGGGATTTTTGGAATATTGGAATATGATGGAACAGCCTATGGCTTTTATTGATGACAAGTCCTTGTGGCCCTTGTCCCTATATCTGCCGGAAATTACCTGGGCACAGGCAGGGTACGCCTTCTGTGCGTCCGTGATCACCCTGATCCCAGCGGCTCATGTTTTCGTGATGGGGCAGGATTATCTGGAACAGGGGATTATCTATTCGGGATTAAAGGAATAAAAAGCAGGACAGAAAAAGGGAGTAAGCGATGGTCAGGAAAAAAGTATTTGCAGGGTTTATATTATTTACAGGGCTTATGTGGCTTTGCACGCTGATTTCAAAAAGCGTATACACCACCCGGCTTCCGGTGGTAAATGCCGTGGCGCCGGAAGAAAAATATATTGAACATATTGTGGAAGCAGAGGGCATTGTAGTGGAAGGCGGCAAACAGGCGGTATCGGCTTTGTATGGCTTAAAGGTAAAGGAAGTGATGGTACACACGGGAGAGAGGGTGGAAGAGGGAGATATTCTCTTTACCATTGACCTGGAAGATTTACGACAGACCATGAAGGAAAAGCAGGCAGCCATCGAGGAACTGCAGCTCCAGATCAATGCCATCGAGGAAAATAAGGCTTTAGCCCGGCAGAGAAAGGAGATGGAGGAGGCCAGGGCAAGAGAGGATTACGATACCACTGCCAGACAAAAGGATACGGATGTAGGGCGGGCTATGGACAGATATGTCCGTGCGTTGGAGGAATTAGAGAGCGCGGAGGATGCAGATGAGGAGCAGCGCCAACAGCTCAGGGACGCATTGCAGAGCGCCGCTTACGAGGAAGCAGACGCAATGAGGGAGCGGGACGGAGCGGTGAAGGAGGCGGGAAGAGCCGTGGAGGATATTTTACTGCCGGAAGATGCGGATGCAACCCTTTCGGTTTATCAGAACCAGATTGCCGGTCTCAGAGAGGGACTGGCGGTTTATCAGGAGATCATGGACAGCCAGGGAAATGTGACGGCAGAGGAGGCGGGGATGATCACGGATATTTATGTGGATGTGGGAGGAAGAGTCCCGGACGGGGCGGCTGTGATGATGACGGATGAAAGCAAGCCCTGCCAGCTTAAGGTAAATATTGACAAAACACAGAAAAAATATGTGGGCTATGGGGACCAGGTCTCCATCAGGCTGGATGGAAGCAGGGAAGAAATGGATATGGGAATCGAATATTTCAAGGAAAGCCAGACCGTGCCCGGAGCATATGAGATTTTCTTTGATCTGCCCCAGGGGCTGGGCTTTCCCGGACTTTCGGGCACCATGAAGCATACGGAGCGGGGAGAGAAGTATAAATGCTGTGTTGTGCCTTCAGCGGTGTATGAGGACAACAAGGGCAGGCATTTTGTGTATGTGGTAAGTGAGCGGGACGGAATTCTCGGCCCGGAGTATTATGTGGAGGAGATCACCGTTAAGGTGCTGGATTTTAATGAATCCTGGATGGCTTTGGATGCGCCGGCTCTTGACGGCAACAGCAGGATCATTACCTATGCGGATAAGGTTTTTGCTAAAGGAGACGTAGTCAGATGGGTGGAGTAGATTCCCTCTTTGTCCTGTCTGCGGTAAGAAATGTGATTGCATTGTAGTAGAATGAAAATAAATGTGGTATGATATATGAAATATGCTGATACCTGCGGTGTGAGGACATGTTTAGTGAGCCTGCCTGCATGGGAGGCTGGATTTTGCGAGTAAAAGAGATCAGGGAAATCGGGATATGAATTATATTGTACTGGATTTGGAGTGGAATCAAAGCAATACCGGGAAGGAGCCCCAGATTAAGGAGCTTCCTTTCGAGATTATCGATATAGGCGCTGTGAAGCTGGATGATGAAAGGAAAGCGGTCGGGGAGTATAATCAGCTTGTGAGGCCGTCCGTCTATACACAAATGCATAAGGTGACCGGAAACCTCATCCATCTGCAGATGCAGGATCTGAAAAACGGACATCCCTTTAAAGCGGCGGCAGAGGAGTTTCTTTCGTGGTGCGGAGAGGACTTCGTTTTCTGCACATGGGGGCCCTTGGATTTGTTTGAATTTCAGAGGAATATGCATTTTTACGGAATGGAACCCTTAAGCGGGGAGCCCATCCGCTTTCTGGATGTGCAGAAGCTTTTCAGTATTGCCTGGGAAGAGAAGGAGCAGAGGAGAAACCTGGAATATGCCATTGACTTCCTGAAAATAGAAAAGGACGTGCCCTTTCACAGGGCATACAGCGATGCGTATTATACCGCCCGGATATTCAGAGAGCTTCCCCGGGAGGTATTTGTCAATTACTCCATTGACACCTACGTGCTTCCCAAAACAAGGCAGGAAGAAATCCATGTATTGTTTCATGACTATATGAAATATGTCTCAAGAGAGTTTGAGGACAAGCAAAAGGCATTGGAGGACAGGGAGGTAATCAGTACCAAATGCTATCTCTGTCACAGAAATCTTCGAAAAAAAATCCGTTGGTTTTCACCCAACGGAAAACATTACTACAGCGTTTCCTTTTGTCCCGTCCACGGGTACATGAAATCAAAAATCAGAATTCGCAAGTCCGAGAGAGGCATGGTGTATGTGGTCAAGACTTCCAAATTCATTTCAGAGCAGGACTGCCAGAAAATAATCCAAAAAAGGGAACTGGCAAAAGCCCATCAAAAATCAAAAAAACTTGTCAAACCGGGAGGATGAAAAATGAGGGCCGTCTTTCCGGTTTCTTTTTCGCCTTCCCCTGACGCGCCTGGAGACAGTCGCAGAGCTGCTGCGGAAGTTGTAGCTGCGCGCGATGGAGCGGACTGTAAAGGCCGCAATAAGCAGGCCGGCTATGGCCAGAACAATAAAGAGGATCAATTTAATATTGACAATGATGACATCTGAATCCTCCTGCCCGGAGACGGATTCAGATGCATTTTCCGAAAATTTGTATGGGGCGGGAATGTTCTGGGCAAGATCCACCGTAGCGGTTCCCACATACTCGCCGTGATAATAATAGCGGATGATTGCTACCTGGTTTTCTTTTGTGGTATCGTAGGAAATTTGGGAATCCAGCTCGTCAAAGGAGGCGGTTTTGGGCATGATTAGATAGCTGTCCGGATTCAGGGTCAAAATGGGGCTGGAATTTCCGAAAATATCCGTGGAGGTATTAAAAAAATTGGATTGCCGGATTGAATAATCGGTTTCATTTTCAACTACATTGACCACGGAAAAGTTAGTAAAGCCGTAATCAAAAAGCTTTACCGTATCGTTAAACTGCTCCGGGGATTCCTCCTTCATGATTACACAGATCAGTTTCATACCGTCCTGCTCCGCGCAGGTAACCAGAGTCTGCCGTGAAATGCTGGTAAATCCGGTTTTTCCTCCCTTGATTCCCTTGTAGGGAATTTCTCCGGTGATGAGCTGGTGCTTGTTCCGGTGGATAAAGTCATCGGGCTGGGTGTCGGTAGCCTCAAAATGATGGGAAGCGGTGTTTCCCACCTTGGAGAGAAATTCATTCTGAAAAAAGGCCTTTGCAATCAGAGCCAGATCATAGGCGGAGGTATAATGATTATCATCATGGAGGCCGTGTGCATTGACAAAGTGGGTATTTTTACAGCCCAGTTCCTTTGCCCTCTCATTCATCATATCGGCAAAGTCATCAAGGCTTCCGGCCACGTGCTCGGCTACGGCGTTGGCGACCTCGTTGGCAGAGGCGGAGAGGATTCCGTACAGGCATTCCTCCATGGGCATAGCCTCTCCCGCATCAATACCGATGTTGGAGGTTCCGGGTTCAATGCTGAAAACGGCGTTATTTGAAAAGGTGACCATCTCGTCTATTTTGGAGTTTTCCGCCGCCAGGAGACAGGTCATAAGCTTGGTGGTGCTGGCCGGGTAGAGCCGCTCGTCTATATTTTTGGCATAGAGGATGACGCCGGTGTTTGCCTCCAACAGGATGGCTCCCTGTGCGCCGATAGCAGGCCCGGCGGGCCAGTTTTCAATCTGATTGCTCTGGATGGGGAGAGATTTGCGCTCCTCTGCCTCTGCCTGAAATTCTTCCAGGGTAGAGGCGGCGTAGGCATTTACGCTGCTAACATGCAAAGCAAGAGACACTATAAATATAGAAAGAAAGGCAGAGCTTATCCGCCGGTATTGATTCAAAAACATAAGAACTCCTTTTTAAAGATATGTTACCGTCGTTTCTTTCTCTATAGTTTACATTTTGGTTCTGCCTCTGACAAGCATTATTTCCTTAAATTTTTGCTTTTCATACGACAAAAGATGATGTAAAATAAATGGTTGAAGAAGATATTGCAAAAATAGTGAGATAACATAAAGGATTATTGCATGAGACTTAGAAACATTTCGGGCGCCAGGGATACAATTGCACAAAGCCCGTTGGTAATTCATGAGCCGGAGAGCCTGAAGGGGAGCTGGCGGGAGCGTTTTGGAAACGACCATCCCATCCGGATAGAGATCGGAATGGGAAAAGGAAAATTTATCCATGAGCTGGCAGGAAGAAATCCCGGAATTAATTATATCGGAATCGAGAAGTATTCCAGCGTTCTTTTAAGGGCGCTGCAGAAGATGGAGGTTTTTCCGGTTCCGAATCTCTTATTTATCCGTATGGATGCGGAGAATATCACGGAGGTGTTCGATCCGGGGGAGGTTGAGCGGATTTACCTGAATTTTTCCGATCCATGGCCCAAGGACAGACATGCCAAAAGGCGTCTTCCCTCCAGAGAATTTTTGAAAAGATACGATGGGATTTTAGAAAAGGACGGTTTTTTGGAGTTCAAAACAGATAACAAAGCGCTGTTTGACTTTGCCCTGGAGGAGCTGACGCCGGCAGGTTGGGAAGCGGCGGAGGTTACTTTTGATTTGCATCATGATGAGGAAATGTGCAGAAATAACATTATGACAGAGTACGAAGAAAAATTTTCATCCTCAGGGAACCCGATTTATAAATATGTGATTAAAAGGCAACAATAAGAAGGACGCAAGGCTGTTAAGAAAATGAAAAATTGATAAAAATATATTGCATCTGTTTTGAGAAAGGAGTATGATATGGAACTGAAAATTACAGACGGAAATTTTGAAGAGGAAGTTAAGAAAAGCAACATGCCTGTTTTGGTGGATTTTTATGCCGACTGGTGCGGGCCCTGCAAGATGATGGCCCCGATTGTGGCAGAGATGGCAAAGAGCTTTGAGGGCAAATGCAGGATAGGCAAATGTAACACGGATGAGAATCCGGGGCTGGTAAATGAGTTTAAGATTATGTCTATCCCGACTTTTATCTTTTTTAAAGAGGGTAAAGCTGTAGAAACCTTCATGGGTGCCATATCTAAAAAAGAATTAGAAGAAAAAATCAAGCAGGTGCTGGCGTAAGCCCACCTGTTTTCGTTTGAAGGTGGAGAGTATATGAGGCGCAATGCCTTGGACTTGCGGAAGGAGCATGATGAAATGTTTTTCCTGTTTTTTTTGATCTGGATTATTTTTAACGGTCAGTTTACATGGGAGATCGCGGCATTCGGGGTGGTGATCTCCGGCCTGATCTACTGGTTTACCTGTCGTTTCCTGGGATACCGTCCTAAGACGGATCTTCTTTTGTTCAAAAAGCTGTTTCAGATACTGCAGTATGTTTTTATCCTGATTAAGGAAATTATTAAGGCCAATTTCGCTGTGATCCGGATGATCACCTCCTCCCGGTATGAAATTGAGCCTGCGGTTGTGCGCTTTAAGAGCGACCTTAAGACAGCGCCTGCAAGAATTCTGCTTGCAAATTCCATTACCTTAACTCCGGGAACGATTACGGTTCTTTTGGAGGATGACGAATATGTGGTGCATTGTCTGGACAAGAGTCTGGCAGAAGGAATGAGCAGCTCTGTCTTTGTCTCGCTGCTGAGAAAAATGGAAAGGATGGATTAAGATGCAGATGAAAGAAAATCTTACGGCCCTGGAAATGATTTACTCCAAAATGTACATAGCTGTTCTGGTCATTCTTGCCGTTATGTTATTCGTCTGTCTCATCCGTGCAGTAAGGGGGCCTCGGGTGGCAGACCGCATCATGGCAGTCAATATGATGGGAACCATGGTCATGGTCATGATCGTTGTGCTGTCTCTTCTGCTGGGAGAGGGCTTTTTGGTGGATATTTGTCTGATTTATGCCATGGTAAGCTTTTTGGCGGTGGTGGTTATCTCGAAGGTTTACATTGGGGTTTATACAGAAAGGTATCAGAGACAGCATAAGCAGGAGACGGCTGCTGAGAGTGAGGAGGACGATATACATGGAAATTCTTGAATGGCTCAGACTGATTGTCGGGGGCGCGCTTTTATTAAGCGGCCTGATTATTTTCCTGATCGAATTATACGGCGTGTTCCATTTGAAGTATGTGCTCAACAGGATGCATGCTGCTGCCATGGGAGACACGCTTGGCATCAGTTTTTCGCTGGTAGGGCTGATGATTTTTTCGGGGTTTAATTTCACTACATTGAAAATGATGCTGATTGTTATTTTTCTCTGGCTTGCGTCGCCTGTTTCCTCCCACCTTCTGGCAAGGCTTGAGGTGGTGACAAATGAAAAGCTTGAGAATCATTGCCAGAGCTACGGCAGTCTGGCCGGGCTTGAAAAGGAGCTCAGACAGGAGCGGGAAAAGGAGACGGGAGGCGAAGAAGTATGACGTTGTTTCAGTGTATCTTGATGGGCTTTTTGATTGTCTGCGCCATATCAGTGAGCTTTTCCAAAAACCTGCTCAATTCCGTGCTGATTTATATGTCTTACAGTCTGGTCATGTCTGTGATCTGGGTCTGCCTGCAGTCCCCGGACCTTGCCATCACCGAGGCGGCGGTGGGCGCAGGGGTGACGAGTATTTTGTTTTTCGCCACGCTCAAAAAGATCCATGCCATTCAGATTGAAAAGGAAAAAGACAAAGAGGAGCAGAGCGGCACCATCTCTATGGAGAAGAGTATGGAGATTCCCATGGACGAGGAGAGGGAGGCAGAGTATCATGAGCAGGCTTAAACCGGAGAGCGAATACGAAAAGACAGGAGCCTTTCATTTTTTCAGATGGCTTTCAGGAAGTAAGGATCCTTATGCAGGGGAAGTGGAGATGAAACCCCAGAAAAGGATAGAGACATCTGTTGACACGATTCTGGACCGGATGGATGAGCAGCAGATGATCCGGGAAAAGGTTTACGATAAGGTTCACAACAAAAAGCTGAAAGTATTTCATAATATTTATGTGGCGGCAGCGATTTTGTTTTGTATTACGCTGGTGGGGATCTTACTGTACACGGTCTCCTATCTGCCCCGGACGGGGAACCCCTCTAATCCCGACAATAATGTGGTTTCCCAAAGATATATTGAACAGGGGCTTCAGGAGACGGGGGCGGTCAACATTGTTTCCGGTATGATTTTGACTTACAGAGCCTTTGATACCTTTGGGGAAACCAATGTATTGTTTATTGCCACCTGCTGTGTGATGATTCTTTTGATGATTGACGAGGCGATTTTAAAGAAGCTGGAGGAGGGCAGCGGAGACCGGCGTTTTGAGCCCAAAAATGACATGATTTTGCAGGGGACCGCATTTATCTTATGCCCGATTATATTCATTTTCGGCATTTACATAATTTTGAACGGGCATCTCTCGCCCGGCGGCGGTTTTTCCGGCGGCGCGATCTTGGGGGCAGGGATGATTCTCTATGCCAGCGCTTTCGGCTTTAAGAAAACCCAGCGGTTTTTTGATGAGCATATCTATAAGGTGGCCAAGATTACGGCGCTGTGTATGTACGGTGTGATCGGCTCCTACTTCTATATTACAGGGGCAAACGGAATCGAAAATCATATTCCGCTGGGCCGGCCGGGACATATTTTAAGCGGCGGAATTATCCTGCCCATTGATATTTGTGTGGGGCTTGAAGTGGCCTGCACCATGTATGCGTTTTATGCTCTGTTTCGGAGAGGGGGCCTTTAGAATGGGAGCGAATCTTTTTAATAATTACGGGGAAGCCGTGGCAATGATCCTGTTTGGGATCGGATTCGGGAATCTGCTTTTGCAGAGTAATCTGATCAAAAAGATCATAGGGCTGAATATAATGGATACGGCTATTTATCTGTTTCTGGCAGAAAAAGGGTATATTTCCGGCAGAGTGGCTCCTATTATTACGGATGGCGTACAGAGCATGGAGGCCTATATCAACCCTATTCCAAGCGGGCTGGTGCTCACCGGTATTGTGGTGTCAGTGTCGGTCAGCGCTCTGATGCTGTCTATTACTATCCGTTTATATCAGCGTTATCAGACCCTGGACTTGGATGAAATTTCATTCCAATTGAAAAAGGAGGGGCTGTAAATGAATTTCGTACAGAATTTTCCGGCAGTCTCCATTTTGCTGTGTCTTTTTGCCGGGATTATCAGCTCCGGCCTGAAAAGAAAAGCGGCCAGGGGATTAAGCCGGGCGCTGCTAATTGCGGAATTGTTCTTAAACGGGAGTACTCTTCTTTACGTATCGGGAACCGGTGAAGCCTTTGTGTATGTGATGGGGAAATTTCCGGCCCCTTGGGGAAATGAAATCCGTGCAGGTGTGTTAGAAGCCCTTATGGCATTGTTTTTTTGTATTATTATGTTTTTTTCTCTGGAGGGAGGCATAAAAAAGCTTGCAGATGAAGTGGAGGAGGGGAAAACCTACCTATATTATGTGCTCTGTGATTTGCTGCTTTCTTCTCTGCTGGCTCTTGTCTATACCAATGATTTATTTACCGCCTATGTATTTGTGGAGATCAATACCATTGCAGCCTGCGGTCTGATTATGATCAGGCAGAACGGGAGAACCATAGAGGCGGCCGCCCGTTATATGATAATGAGTCTTTTAGGCTCGGGTCTGTTGCTGATGGGAATTTGTATGCTTTATGATCTGACGGGCCATCTTCTGATGAGTAATATCAAGGAACAGGTGGCTATGATTTCCGAAATGGGAGAGTACAGGATTCCGCTGCTGGTGGCCATAGCGCTGATTTCGGTGGGACTTTCCATTAAAAGCGCATTATTTCCCTTTCATGCCTGGCTGCCGGATGCTTATGGGTATTCCACGGTATCCTCTGCGGCGATTTTATCCAGTCTGGTATCCAAGGGATACATATTTTTGCTCTTTAAAATCATCTACAGGGTGATTGGGTTTGAGGTTTTTTATTCCAGCAGGATTATAGATATTTTGTTTATCTTCGGCCTGATGGGCATGATCTTCGGTTCCCTGAGCGCCATCAGGGAGAATGACATTCGAAGGATGATCGCATTTTCCTCTGTGGCCCAGATCGGTTATATTTATATGGGAATCGGAATGGGAACCCAGGCAGGAATGTCTGCCTCCGTATTTCATATTCTTTCCCACGCGGCTACCAAGTCCCTGCTTTTTATTGCGGCCATAGGGCTTACCGATGTATCGGACGGAAGCAGGCAGTTTATCAAGCTCACCGGGGCCGCGTACCGAAACAAATGGGCGGGCGTGGCTTTTACCATGGGCTCTTTGTCCATGGTGGGCGTACCTTTGTTTTCCGGATTTATCAGCAAGCTTTTATTTGCCCAGGCAGCAGTGCAGAATCAGATGAAGATGCTGCCGGCGCTGATCGTGCTTGGCATCAGTACCATATTGAATGCGATTTACTTTATGAAAACGGTGATACGTATTTATACGCCGGTGGAAGCGATTGAATATGAAACGGTTACTTTTAGAAGAATGAAAACCTATGCAGTGGCGCTGGTCTGCTTCATTGCATTAAATGTGTTTCTGGGTGTAAGCTCTCAGCCCATTGTGGATCTGATCGAGCAGGGCCTTGCCATGTTCTCTTAAGGAGGTGCGCTGTTATGTATTACATCATATTATCGGTCTTTTTCCCCATACTGGCAGGAACTGCTCTTTTGGCGGTTAAGGAAATGAAGAGCAGAAGGAGCCTGCTGATTACGGCAGGCGTAAGTCTTCTGGCAACGGCGGGACTTGCTGTATGCGCCCTGACCCTGGCAGACGGGGGGATGCTGACTTTATTTAACCTGACAGACAGACTTCCGGTTTTGTTTAAAGTGGATGAGGTCAGTGTAATCTTCGGGGCCATGACCGTGATTATTTTTGTGGGGGCGGGCTTTTATTCCTTTGAGTATATGAAACACGAGGTAAAACATGAGAAGCGTTATTATGGATTTTACTTAATCGTGTTCGGAGTTCTTCTGGCTCTCTGCTTTGCGGGGAATTTGATCACGTTTTATCTGTTTTTTGAACTGCTCACCTTATCCTCCATGCCTCTGGTTCTTCATAGCGGAAGCAAGGAGGCGGTTATGGCGGGGCTTAAGTATTTATTTTATTCCCTGTGCGGGGCTTATATGGCTTTGTTTGGGCTGTATTTTATTGACAGCTATGGAAATACCCTTACCTTCAGTGCGGGAGGCGTGATCAGCGCCGGCGCGGTGGCGGAGCACGGAGGTATCCTGCTGATTGCCGCCATGCTGATGCTGATCGGATTCGGGGTGAAGGCAGGCATGTTCCCCCTTCACGCCTGGCTTCCTACGGCTCATCCGGTCGCGCCTGCGCCTGCGTCTGCCGTTTTGTCCGCTGTGATCGTTAAGGCTGGCGTGCTGGGAATTTTAAGAGTGGTTTATTACATCTTCGGCGCATCTTTTCTGAGAGGAAGCTGGGTGCAGAGGACTTGGCTCATTTTGACACTGCTTACCGTTTTTATGGGCTCCATGCTCGCATACAGGGAGCCTGTTCTGAAAAAGCGGCTGGCCTATTCTACGGTCAGTCAGTTATCCTATATTTTGTTCGGTCTTGCCGTTATGAATGCAGATGCCCTGACGGGAGGCATTCTCCATGTGCTTTGTCATGGCTTTATCAAGACAGTGCTGTTTTTGTGTGCCGGTGGGATCATCTTTAAGACGGGAAAAACCAGAGTGGAGGAGCTTCGGGGAATTGGAAAGGAGATGCCTCTTCTTATGTGGTGCTATACCATTGCTTCCCTGGGGCTGATCGGGATTCCTCCTACGGGAGGATTTATCAGTAAGTGGTATCTGGCTGTGGGATCACTCTCTGGAGGCATTCCGGTTTTTGAATGGTTAGGGCCTGCGGTGCTGCTGGCGAGCGCCCTTTTGACAGCCGGATATTTGCTTCCTGTTACTCTGAGGGGATTTTTCCCGGGGGCGGATTATAATTATGAAGCCCTGGAAAAAAAGGAACCGTCTCCATTTATGACTGTTCCGGTGCTGATTCTTACGGCTTTATCCGTGATGATCGGACTTTTTCCCAACGAAGTGATCGAGTATCTGATGCGGATAGCCGGAAAGGTATTGTAGGAAAGGAGAAGCAATTATGATATTATTAGTGATCCTGCTGCCTGTAATCGCAGGCGCGCTCGTTTTTCTGTTACCTTTCAAAAAGCGGAGCCACAGAGAGATTTTTTTGGAGGCAATGGTGATTATAAACAGTATTCTGGTTTGGAATCTGTTGCTGCACCGGCCGGAGAATATCTTTACACTGGCTAATTTTACGGGGAATCTGTCCATCAGCTTCCAGGTGGATGGGATGGGAATGGTATTCGCAGGCCTGGTTTCTGCGCTGTGGCCTCTGGCAACCCTGTATGCCTTTGAGTATATGACAAAAGAGGAGCATGAAAATGTCTTCTTTCTGTTTTATACGATAACCTATGGCGTGACGCTGGGAATTTCCTTTTCGGCAAATCTGCTTACCATGTACTTTTTTTATGAGCTTCTTACACTGGTGACCGTGCCGCTGGTTATGCATACCCTTACAAGAGAGGCGATTCTTGCCAGCAGGAAGTACCTTTATTATTCCCTGGGAGGCGCCGCCTTTGCATTCATTGGACTGATCTTTGTGATTATCTACGGCAATACCACGGATTTTGTTCTGGGGGGCGTATTGGATCCTGCCAGAATCGGGGAGAGGACGAATGTGCTTTTGCTGATATATGTGATTGCTTTTATGGGATTTGGCGTCAAGGCGGCTATTTGTCCCTTTAATTCCTGGCTGCCGGATGCGGGTGTTGCCCCTACTCCGGTGACGGCCCTTCTCCATGCGGTTGCGGTGGTCAAATCCGGTGCCTTTGCAATTATCCGGCTGACCTATTACAGCTTCGGAACGGATTTCCTCAAAGGAACCTGGGCACAGGATGTGGTAATGATCATTGTCATGTTTACCATTGTATATGGCTGCAGCCGGGCGGTAAAGGAAACCCATTTAAAGAGGTGTCTGGCCTATTCCACCGTCAGCAACCTCTCTTACATCCTCTTTGGCGTGACGATTATGACGCCCTTTGGCATGGCGGCTGCGCTCTCGCATCTGGTATTCCATGCGGTGATGAAAATCTGCTCCTTTTTCTGTGCAGGGGCCGTCATGCATCAGACGCATAGACAGTATGTCCATGAGATTGACGGTCTGGGCTATCAGATGCCCTGTGTATTCGGCATCTTTACGGTGTCCTCCTTTGCGCTTATGGGAGTGCCCGGGTTTGCCGGATTTGTAAGTAAGTGGAATCTTGCGTCGGCGGCAGTGGAAAGCGGGAATCTGATCGCCTGGGCGGGAATCGGCGCTCTGCTGGTATCTGCTTTGCTCACGGCAATTTATATGCTGACGATTGTGATCAGGGCGTTTTTCCCCGGAGAGAATTTTAACCGGGAAGGTGTAAAGGGGATTACAGACCCTGACTGGAAAATGCTGCTGCCCTTGTTCGTTTTTGCCGTATTTATCTTTTTGTTTGGTCTTCGCTCTGCGGTCCTTGTAAGATTCTTTAACAATGTGGCTGCGGGAGTATATTAAGGGAGGGAAGGAAGATGGGTGTAATGCTTTATATCGCGGTTTTTTTCCCTATGCTGTCTGCCCTGGTCAGCTATCTTCTGGGCAGGAAAAGGAAAGAGCTGAGAGACTGCTTTGCCGTTGTCGCGGCGGGAGCGGAATTCGGATTTTTTCTTTGGTTTTTGGGGAATGTGCTGTCAAACGGAAGCAGTAAAGAGATTGCGGAGCTTCCCGGCGTGTGCGGTATGGGACTTCATCTTACGATGGATGGGTTCAGGGCTCTTTACGGCACGATTGCGGCGTTTATGTGGTTTATGAGTACGTTGTTTTCGAGAGAATACTTTGGACATTACAGGAACAGAAACCGCTACTATTTTTTCCTGCTTATTACACTGGGGGCCACGGAGGGAGTATTTCTTTCGGCGGATTTTTATACTACCTTCCTGTTTTTTGAGATAATGTCCTTCACTTCTTATGTGTGGGTTGCCCATGATGAAAAGCAGGAGTCGCTGCGGGCGGCCTCTACCTATCTGGGGGTGGCGGTGATCGGCGGGCTGGTGATGCTGATGGGAATTTTCCTGTTGTATCGTATGGCAGGAACCCTTCGCTTTGACGAATTAATCGGCCTTGCAGGAAGAATCGGCGCAGAAGGGGATCGAAAGAGGCTGTGGGCGGCAGGCATCTGTATGCTCATTGGCTTCGGGGCGAAGGCGGGAGCTTTCCCCCTGCACATCTGGCTTCCCAAGGCGCATCCGGTAGCGCCTGCTCCTGCGTCAGCGCTTTTGTCCGGTATCCTGACCAAGGCCGGGATGTTTGGAATTTTGATTCTGACCAGCTATCTCTTTTTGTGGGACAGTCTCTGGGGGAGTATGATTCTGGCAGTCGGTGTGTGTACTATGGTGATAGGAGCAGTGCTTGCTCTGTTTTCCGTAGATTTAAAACGTACATTGGCCTGCTCCTCGGTGTCCCAGATCGGATTTATTTTGGTAGGAGTAGGAATGTCCGCTCTGCTGGGGGAGGAAAATGCCCTTGCCGTAAGAGGAAGTATCCTCCATATGGTAAATCACTCTCTGATCAAGCTGGCATTATTTATGGCGGCCGGCGTAGTGTTTATGAATGTACACAGGCTGAATCTTAACGAGATACGGGGGTTCGGCAGAAAAAAACCGCTGCTTAACTACATTTTTCTGATGGGAGCTTTGGGAATCGGCGGAATCCCTCTTTGGAACGGGTATATCAGCAAAACTTTAATCCACGAGAGTATTGTGGAACATATGGAGCTGATCAAGGAGGGTGCAGTATCCGGTATTTTCAGCGCGGGGGCCGTGAAGGGGATCGAGTGGGCCTTTCTGGCCAGCGGCGGGCTGACCGTGGCCTATATGACCAAGCTCTATGCAGCTCTGTTTATTGAAAAAAACAAGGATGAGTCCAAACAGGAAGAGTTCGATGCCTTAAAGGGCAGTTATATGAATAAGGCCAGCGCCGCGGCTCTTACGGTGAGCGCAACCCTGCTTCCCGTGATGGGGCTGTTCCCCGGTCAGGTGATGAACCGGGCAGCAGATTTGGGATATGGATTTATGCAGGGAACCACAAATGCCTATGGGATTGCTTCCTGGTTTTCGATGGTTAATCTGAAGGGTGCGTTTACCTCTGTCCTGATCGGTGCGGTTATTTATCTGGTCGTGGTAAGGCTGTGGCTGATGAAGAAGGAGGATGGAAAAAGAGTTTACGCAGACAGGTGGTATAAGTACCTGGATTTGGAAGATTATTTATACCGCCCGATCCTTCTCAGGGCTCTTCCCTTTGTGTTCGGCGTCCTGTGCCGGATACCGGATTCTCTCATAGATTCCCTTGTGGTGCTGCTCAGAAAGACGATTTACAGGGACAGCAGGCTGCCTCACGAATTGGAGGAGGGAAACGCGGTTACCCACGCTCTGGGATGCATTGCGAATGGGTGGAAGCGGCTGGCGAATGCCACGATTTTCAGAAAGCATCCGAAGGATGTGGATTACGAGCACAAGTATGCCATGATTTATCAGGAATTTTCTGAGGTGGGGACGATCATCAGCAGGAGTATGTCCTTTGGACTGATGCTGTTTTGTATTGGCCTGGTTATTACAGTGGTTTACCTATTTCTGAGAAATTGATCTTCAGAACTGATTTTGTACGGCAAAAAACTTGACAATCAGCCATAAAAATTGTATGATGTTCAATGTCATCAGGCTGCGGCGTGTGGCTCAGCTTGGTAGAGCGCTACGTTCGGGACGTAGAGGCCGCAGGTTCGAATCCTGTCACGCCGATGATATTGATATGTTATAGCATGAGAGCGCTGGCAAAGCGCTCTTTGTTTTATGCGCAGGAAAGAGCATCAGCAGAGGAGCTTGGGAGATGGAGGAACGAGGGAATCAGGATCACTCTGATTTTATGAAGGAGACGATAAAGCAAAGACCCCTAAACCGGCGTAAGCTGGTAAGGAGGACTCTGCTTACGGCGGCCATGGCCGTGGTTTTTGGCATGGTGGCCTGTTTTACGTTTCTGCTTTTGGAGCCTGTGATCAGCAACAAATTATATCCTGAGGAGGAGCCGGAGATTATAGAGTTTGTGGAAGAGTCCAGAGAGGACGAAATTCTTCCGGAGGATATGATCGTGGATGATTCCCAGATGCAGCCGGAGCCTACCCAACCGCCGGCTTTGGAGGATGAGCAGATTGCCCAGGTGCTCTCTGAGATGAAGCTTGGAGTGGAGGATTACCTGTCGCTGTTTGCAGGAATCCGGGAGGTGGCCCAGGAGGTTCGCAAATCCATTGTTACCGTGGTAGGAGTTACGCCTGATATAGGATGGCTGGACAATGAATATGAGAATGAGGGGGCAGTTTCCGGGATTGTTGTGGCTGACAACAGAATAGAGCTGCTCATTCTGGCTGATGTAAGCAGCATCGAGGATGCCCAGTCGCTGGAAGTAGCCTTTCAGGACGGGGAGGTCTACCAGGCAACGCTCATGAAAAAGGATAATAATACGGGCCTTGCAATCATATCTATAGCTAAGTCAGGGATAAAGAGCACTACCCTGGAGATGGCCGTGGCCGCAAATCTCGGAACCTCGAGCAGCTCTTTGGTGGGAGTTCCCGTGATCGCATTGGGAAGGCCTATGGGCACGGAAGGCTCTCTCTGCTATGGAAATATCACTTCTGCAGGAAATGCAATCCGTCTTCCTGATTCCAACTACAGGCTGATGACTACAGATATTTACGGGAGCAGCAGCGCCAGCGGCGTATTGATTAATCTGCGGGGGCAGGTGGTGGGGATTATTGATATGTCCAAGAACTCCTCGGACCTGAAAAATCTGATAAGCGCTGTGGGAATCTCCGATTTAAAAAAGCTGGTGGAAAGTCTTTCCAATGACAGGGAGATCGCATATTTCGGGGTGTATGGGGTGGATGTGACCCAAAATGCAAATGAAGAGCTGGGCGTGCCTTTGGGGGCTTACATTACAGAAATCGACATGGATTCGCCGGCAATGAATGCAGGAATTCAAAGCGGTGACGTGATTCTTAAATGGAATGAAACGGAAATAAAAAATTACCAGGATCTGGTCAGTACACTTCTCTTGGAGGAGCCGGAAAAAACGGTATCCATTACGCTTATGCGGCAGGGGCCGGAGGGATATACGGAAATGGAGACAACGGCTGTACTGGGGCTTAAATAAAATAAAAAGTGATGACAGGATAGCCCAATTAGGCCGGGAAAGGGGTTAAGTAACATGAAATATATTAAGGAATATAAGGAGGGAGATAAAATATTTGATATTTATCTCTGTAAACATAAGCAATCGGCCGTAACCAAAAACGGAAAGCCTTATGATAACCTTATTCTGCAGGACAAGACAGGAACCATTGATGCGAAAGTGTGGGATCCCAACAGCGCAGGCATTGCGGAATTCGATGCTCTGGACTACATAGAGGTTTATGGAGACGTTACCAGCTTTCAGGGCGCTTTGCAGGCCAATATAAAGAGAATCCGCAAATGCCGGGAGGGAGAGTTTGATCCGGCAAACTATCTTCCCGTGAGTAAGTTTCCGGTTGAGGATATGTATGAGGAGCTGCTGATTTATATCGAAGAAATTGAAAATCCTTATCTGAAGAAGCTCTTAAAGTCGTTCTTCGTGGAGGATAAGGAGTTTATCAGCCGGTTTAAGCAATCCTCTGCGGCGAAAACGGTACATCACGGATTTGTGGGAGGGCTTTTGCAGCACACCTTAAGTGTCACCAGACTGTGCGACTATTACTGCGGGGCATACCCGCTTCTGAAAAAGGATTTGCTGATCAGCGCCGCCATCTGCCATGATATTGGGAAGGTAAGAGAGATTTCCCTGTTCCCCCAGAATGATTATACGGAGGAAGGGCAGTTTTTGGGGCATATCGTCATAGGCTCAGAGATGATTGCCGAGAAAATCAGCAAAATAGAAGGCTTTCCGGTGCTTCTTGCCAGAGAGCTAAAGCACTGTATTCTGGCCCATCACGGGGAATATGAATTCGGTTCCCCCAAGAAGCCGGCAATCATGGAGGCCGTGGCCTTAAGCTATGCCGATAATACGGATGCCAAGCTGGAAACCTTTACGGAACTGCTTGAAAATACAACGGAGTCAGGGTGGCTGGGCTTTAACCGTCTGTTTGATTCCAATCTCAGGGAGACAAAGCTTTCGTAATGAGCTTTGCTGCCGGCAGGCGCCGCGGTCTATCGGGGAAGGATAGTTCAAAATGGAAGGATATACCAGATGGGATTTGAAAAAAATCAGATTTTAACGGTGGAAATAACAGATATGACCTCCGACGGAGAGGGAATCGGCAAGGCGGACGGATTCCCTTTCTTTATAAAGGATGCCATAATCGGGGATAAGGTGCGGATGCGCATTACCCGGGTAAAAAAGAATTATGCTTACGGACGGTTAGAGAAGGTGCTTACACCTTCTCCTTTTCGTGTGGAGCCGGGGTGCGCCTTTCACAGGCAGTGCGGCGGATGCCAGCTTCAGGCCATGAGCTATGAGCGGCAGCTTCAGTTTAAGGGCGCTAAGATCAGAAATAATCTGATTCGGATCGGCGGCTTTGCGCCGGAGCTGATTGACCGGATCATGGAGCCTGTTGTAGGGATGGAGGAGCCTTTCCGCTACAGAAATAAGGCCCAATATCCCATAGGAGAAGATAAAAGCGGTAACCCTATAGCAGGCTTTTATGCCGGAAGGACTCACGATATTATAGCCAATACGAATTGCCATCTTGGAGCCGCAGAGAATCAGGAGATATTAGAGATCATATTGAGTTATATGCGGGAAAATCATGTCCCGGCTTACCGGGAATCCACGGGAGAGGGACTGATCCGCCATGTGCTGATCCGGAAGGGGTTTTGCAGCGGGGAACTGATGGTCTGTCTGGTGATCAATTGTAAAAAAGCTGTGGGATTAAGAGAATACCTTCCTGCCCAGCAGAAATTGATAGATGCCCTTTGCAAAGTGTCTGATATGACGAGCGTTTCATTTAGCTTCAACCCGGAGAGAACCAATGTAATTATGGGAAAAGAAACCCTTACTGTCTGGGGAAAGGATACTATAGAGGACGCTGTCCGGGTGCGTGATACGGATAAAAATTTTGAGGCTTCGGAGCAGGAGATTCGTTTTGATATTTCACCTTTGTCCTTTTACCAGGTGAATCCCGTGCAGATGGAAAAGCTCTACAGCCTCGCCCTGTCCTATGCCGGCCTGACAGGAGAGGAAACCGTGTGGGATTTATATTGCGGGATTGGTACGATCTCCCTGTTTCTGGCAGGGAAGGCCGGACAGGTATACGGGGTGGAGGTGGTTCCCCAGGCCGTTCGGGATGCCAGAGCAAACTGCAGCAAAAACGGTGTAGAGAATGCGCTCTTTTTTGAGGGAAGGGCAGAGGTGGTGCTGCCCGAAAAATTTGAGCAGGAGGGGATAAGAGCCGATGTGATCGTAGTGGATCCGCCCCGGAAGGGCTGTGACGGCCCGTGCCTGGAAACCATGCTGAAGATGGCCCCGGAAAGGATCGTGTATGTGAGCTGCGACAGCGCTACTTTGGCAAGAGATTTGAAGATTCTTTGCCAGGGTGGGTATGAGGTGAAGAGGGTGAGAGGGGTGGATATGTTTCCGATGACGATGCATGTTGAGACGGTTGTAATGCTTTCCTATAAAAAACCGATAGCGTAATCAACGTAAAAGTGGAGTTTGGATTTGCGATGTATGATGCCCCTAATGCGGTAGAGGAATGAAACATCCGGCGGAGAAAGTGGAAGCGATAAAGAATGTGCTGAAGTACTTTGAACTAATTTAATCAGAGGAGGAAACAATGGGGATAGAAGCAGCAAAAACAGGGAAGTTATTATATCATTTGACAAAATTAGAAAACTTAGAGTCAATTATTGAGAATGGGTTATTGCCACGGAATGAAGTAATTAAACGAGGAATAAAATTTGGAGATATTGCGAATGCTGATATAATTTCCAAAAGAACAGAGTTGGGATTGGATTTATATACACCGTTTCACTTTCATCCATATTCAGCTTTTGATGTTGCGGTGAAACATACATATCAGGGGCAGGATATGATATATTTATGTTTAGATAGAGAGCTAGCTATACAGAATCATTTCAAAATACTTCCGATGCATCCATTATCAGCTGATGAATGCATATTATATAAGTATGATGAAGGATTTCAAAAAATAGATTGGGATACTTTAGTGGAAAAAAATCGTGTTGACGAATATGCTAAACATGTAAAAATGGCAGAGTGCTTAACAGAAAATACTATTCCTATTAATTGGTTTAAATGCATATATGTACCGTCGGAAAATATTAAAGAGAAAACTTTATGCATATTAAGAGAAAATAGAGTTGATTTTCCACCACCTTATATCAATGTTATGGGTGTTTGGTTTGACGAATGATTATGAAATTGAAGGGAAGGATAGTATGATTAAATTTGTTACTGGCAATATTTTCGATTCTGGTGCAGATTGCCTCATAAATACAGTCAACTGTGAGGGATTTATGGGGAAGGGTATTGCGTACCAGTTTAAAATGCGATTCCCCGAAAATAATCGTGATTATGTAAAGGCATGTAAAGGGGGAAGCTTAAGGATAGGAACAATTCATTATTATAAAGAAGATGGGATATGGATTGTAAATTTTCCAACTAAGGACAAGTGGAGAGAAAAAGCTAAGATAGATTATATTGAAAAGGGGTTAGAACAACTTACAAGCTTTATTATTGAGCATAATCCACAGACGATTGCTATACCACCATTAGGATGTGGAAATGGCGGTCTTGATTGGGGCGTTGTAAAAAATGTTATTACTGAGAAACTTCAGTTAATAGAAGATAAATACACTTTTTTGATATATGAACCATCTATTTCATATAAAGCAGTTCTTAAGCAAGCACCTAATATAAGTGTTTCTGGGTTGGCGTTGCTGCAGATTAGACTGTGTTTGAAAAAATTTAATGCTTTGAGATTACAGAAAGCGGGATATTTTACAAATTATTTTTTAGAGGAAGAGTATTTTAAGTTTGATAAATGGAAATATGGACCATATTCTCATGGTATAGATATTGTGGCAAGGTCTTTAAATGAGTACCAAAAGTATTATGGATTGACAAATTCAAAAGATACTTATGATCAAATTTATAAGGTGATATGTAGTAAAAAGACAGAAGATAAGCTAGAAAAATTGATTCCTGCAATTGAGAAGTCAACAACATATATAAACCAAATCTCTACAGATAAAAAATTGGAAGGTATTGCGACGGTATTATTCATTATCCAGAAAAATAATCGATTATCAAAGGAGATGATAGTTCAATTATTTAGAGAATGGTCAGAGGATAAGGCAAAAAGGTTTGCGAAAGGTTATATAATGGACTGTATAGACTATTTGGAAAGAACGAATATAATAGTGAAAGATATTTGTGGTAGTTATGAAATTTCTGTAAATATGTGGAAATGATGTATGCATTAGAGAGCCGTTAATATACGTAAATTGGAAAGGACGCAGCAAAAGATGGCAAAGAAGAAAACCTCTGAAAAAGCATTGAACATAGATAAGATACTTTTTAATTGCAGAGATATTCTGCGTGCGGCACGTAATTCCGGCTCGTTTTTTGAAAAAAGAGATATGATGCTCACACTTGTATTCCTGCGTTTTATCGGTGAGAAATACGAAGAGGGAACCGAGAAGCTACGCCAGACTTTGATTGAACAGGGGCTAGACCCTGAGGATGAAAATATCAGAGCGGCTTTTTTCGATGATGCAACCTTTACGGACGGCACCTACAATTTGCCGAAAGAAGCAAGGTGGTCAACCCTCATCAATATACCTGCGCCGGGACTTAATGTTGCGCTTGATACTGCTCTTCACAGCATTGCAATGGGGTCAAATGATTTGAAGGGATGCTTTATTGAAGGTACGTTTACAACCCGTAATCTTGCGCCGAACGATATAAAAAAGCTTGTGGATGAAGTGAATAAAATCAGCCATAAGGCTTTTGGTGAAGAAAAAGATCTGATCGGACGGGTGTATGAATATTTCCTCAAGGAGTTTGCGATTAACGCAACAAAGGAAGAAGGAGAATTTTATACTCCGCATGACGTGGTTCAACTGATCGCATCTATGATTGAGCCCTATGACGGTACGTTGTACGATCCTTGCTGCGGCAGCGGCGGTATGTTTATTCAGAGTGCTGCTCTTGTAAAAGCAAAGCAGGGGGACATTAATCGAATCAATATTTACGGACAGGAGAAAGATGCCGCAACCTATCGTCTTGCAAAGATGAATCTTGCGCTTCGGGGACTCAGCCACAATCTTGGTGAGATAAACGATTCTTCTTTTGCTCATGATTTGCATAAAGGATTGTATTTCAATTACATAATGGCTAATCCGCCGTTTAACCTGAAAGGCTGGTATGATGATAATCTGAAAAGTGACTCCCGTTGGGCTGACTATCAGACACCGCCGGAAAGCAATGCAAATTATGCCTGGATTCTGCATATGCTTTCACATTTAAAGATTTCTGACGGCGTTGCCGGATTTTTGCTCGCCAACGGTGCATTAAATGATAGTGATACTTTGGAAATTCGTAAAAAACTCATTCAGAATGACAAGATTGAAGCTATTATCGTTTTACCGAGAGAGCTGTTTATCACTACTGATATAAGCGTTACCCTTTGGATTTTGAATCAAAATAAGAAAGGAGGCAATTATCATGGCAGAAATCTGCGCAACCGCAAGCATGAAATACTTTTTATGGATTTGCGTACCTGGACGGAAAATCCGGTTAAGGGTGAAAATAAAAAGAAAGTATGTTTAACAACACAGCAGATAGAAAAGGCTGCCGGCATTTATCATTTCTGGCAGAGAGAAGGAACTGACGGAACAAAATACGAAGTTCCGGAGCTTTACCGTAGCGTGGGTATTGCTGAGATTAAAAGCAAAGGCTGGACGCTTACTCCGAGCAAATATATTGAGTTTATTGACCATGATTTGGATATTGACTATGAAAAGGAAATAGCTCGTATTCAGGCAGAAATGAAGGAAGTTATGAAGCAGGAAAGAAAATCTCAGCAGATGCTGGAAGATGCATTCAGGGGGATTGGTTATGGGATTGACTAAATATAAACTTGGAAAACTAATCGAACTTGTTTTAGATACCAATTCGGAATTGATATATGGTTCTGATGATGTAAGAGGTATGACAATTACAAAGGAAATAATACCTACGAAAGCGAATGTGACGGGAGCAGACTTATCTAAATTTTTAGTCGTAAGCCCGGGTGAATTTATTTATAACCCCAGAACACATGGTAAGAGAATTGGTTTCGGTTATAATAATACAGATGATACTTTTATTATTAGTTGGAATAATGTAGCGTTCAAAGTAAAACCATCAATGGAAGACGTTGTTTTGGCCGACTATTTGTTTTTACACTTTAAGCGGGATGAGTGGGACAGAGAAGCTTGCTTTCAGTCATGGGGAAGTTCAACAGAAGTATTCTCCTGGGAAACTTTATGTGATATGCAATTGAACCTTCCGCCACTCCCAACCCAGCAAAAGTATGTAGATGTCTACAATACCATGCTTGCTAACCAGCAAAGCTATGAGCGAGGTTTGGAGGATTTGAAGCTGGTTTGTGATGCGTATATCGAGGATTTAAGAAGAAAGCTGCCATCTGTTGCCATTGGAGATTACCTGGTTCAATCTGACAGAAGAAATGATATAGGCCTTTCTGCAAGCGCTGTCAGAGGATTAGCAGTATCTAAAGAAGTGATTACAACAAAAGCCGATATGGGAGGCGTGAGTTTGGAAAACTATAAAGTAGTGCCGCCGAGATATATTGCTTATGTTTCTGATACCTCCCGTAGAGGAGATAAGATGTCGCTTGGATTTAACAACACAGAGGAACCGTTTCTGGTTTCCTCTATATCTACTGTATTTGGAACAAAGCAGGAATATTTACTGCCGGAGTTCTTAATGCTTTTTATATGTAGAACGGAGTTTGATCGTTATGCCCGTTTTCACTCATGGGGAAGCGCCAGAGAGACTTTCGGCTGGGATCAAATGTGCGAAGTCAGAATTCCCATTCCGGATATCGAAATTCAGCACAATATTGTAAATATTTTTAATGCCTATAAAGAACGCAAAAATATCAATGAAAAACTGAAATCACAAATCAAAGACATTTGCCCGATCCTTATAAAAGGTTCCATTGAGGAAGGAAGAAAAACAAAGGAGGCGTAGCTTATGGCTAAGCTGAAAAATTACAACGGCCGCTATTGTGAATCAGAATATGAATATGCCTTTATTGGATTTTTAGAAAGGGAAGGCTGGGAGTATTCTTCCGGCAGTAAAATCTCCCGTGTAACCAAAAGAGATGTGCTGATTGCCGATGATTTTAAAAATTTTATAGCCGATACAAGTTCAGACTTAACCGAAGATGAGATTACGCAGATTTTTGATCATGTGCGTCTTGCGGGAAGTGAAAGTGATTTTGCAACCTTACACAAGGTATATGGCTGGATGGCCGGTGGCATTCAGTTTACAACGCAAGACGGGCTGGCGAGAATGGTACCGCTCATTGATTTTGAAAATCCGAGCAGAAATCTATTCCGTGTGGTTAATCAGTTCACCGTGGAATATACAAACAACGGTCGGAAAGAAAACCGCAGACCGGACGTGCTTTTGTTTGTAAACGGTATGCCGCTGTGCGTGATTGAACTGAAAAATCCTGCGGATGCCAATGCGACTATTTATGACGCATGGGAGCAGATCAATATCCGCTATTGGAGAGATATTCCGCATTTACTGCATTACTGCCCTCTTGCTTGTATTTCGGACGGCGTAAAGACAAGACTTGGAACGGTTCGTACCCCCTATGAGCATTTCTATGCCTGGCGCCGTGTAAATGACGGTGATAAAATATCCACTTTGCCTTTTGCGGAGACAGAAATCATGGTAAAGGGGGTATATAGTCCTGCCCGTTTCCTTGAAATTTTCAGAGACTACATTTATTTTCAGGATAGCATCTATGACAGCTCCGAGGTCGAAATCGTATGCCGCTATCCGCAGTTTTTTGCAGCAAGGTTACTAAAACAAAGTATAGTAGATTCTATTGTGAAAAGAAGCGGTAAAGGCGGTACCTATTTCGGCGCGACGGGATGCGGGAAAACCTACACTATGGCGTTTCTGGCCCGGCAGCTATCCCTTCGCTGTACGGATATTCCGCAGATTGGTTCGCCGACAATTGTTTTGATCGTTGACCGTGAGGAACTTCAAAAGCAGGGAGCAAAGCTTTTTACCAGAAGTACGGAATTTCTGAACCTTGGAGATGTTTCTGTTGTAAGAAACAGAGCAGAGTTAAGACAGGAGCTCGGAGTAAGGCAAAGCGGAGGATTCTATATCTGTACCATTCAGAAGTTCTGCGACCGCAAAGAAGACAAAATCGGTCTCATCAATGACCGCCGCAATATTATATGTTTTTCCGATGAAGCGCACCGAACCCAGCTTGAACATTCGAAAAAGATTGAGTTCAGCAAGGACGCTGATAAAAATATGAAAGCCATGGTGTCAAAGCCTTATGCAAAAGTATTGAAGGAAGCTTTTCCACAGGCAACTTTCGTAGGGTTTACGGGGACTCCGATTGCGGAAACTTATCAGACCTTTGGCGAGGAAATTGACCGGTATACCATGGACCAGGCGGTTGCAGACGGGCTAACCGTATCAATTAAGTACCATCCTCGCATCGCAAAGGTTTTGCTGGATAAAGAAAAAGTAAAGCAGATTGAAGATTACTATAAAAAATGCGCAGATGACGGCGCGACACAGGAGGATATTGAAGCCAGCAAAAAAGCAATGAGTTCCATGGAAATCATTCTTGGAGAGCCGTCGCGCTTAGAGCGCCTTGCTGTGGATATTCATGACCACTATGTTTCTTCCTGCGAGGGAGATCCGGATAGAATACAGAAAGCTATGATCGTCTGCTCGAATAGAAAGATCGCATATGCCTTATTGCAAAAATTCAAGGTGAAATATCCGGAATGGTTTGAAGAAAAGAAAGTTGCGGATGAGGTATCTGTAACTAAGGAAGAGCTTAAAGAATTGAAACCAATGCCTTTTATCGCAATGGTGTCAAGTGTCGGAAGTAATGACGAGGCTGAGATGTACAATTATCTCGGCGGTGTCTGTAACGATAAGAGATCCGAGGAGCTGGATGTAGCGTTCAAACAGGAAAAATCAAATTTCCATATTGTTATCGTTGTCGATATGTGGATTACTGGATTCGACGTACCATCTCTTACATATTTATATAACGATAAACCCCTAAAGAAACATGTGCTGATTCAGACCATCAGCCGGGTGAACAGAAAATACCACGGCAAAGAGTTTGGCATGGTTATTGACTATATTGGCATTCGTGACAATATGCGGGAAGCCATGAAGATTTATGGGGGCGACGCTTCTGTTGCACCCACATCCGATGATGTGGAGCAGGCCGCCTCCGTATTCAGGGAAGAGCTGGAAGTCTTAAAAACGCTGTTTGCGGATTATGATTTAACACCTTTCCTGAATCCGGATTGTGACCCTATAGAGCGTTACAGGCTTCTTGCAAAGGCCGCGGAATATGTTTTTGTGTCAACACAGGAATTGCGGACAGAAGGGAAGAAAGGCACTCAAAAGGTCTCATTTAAAACTTATTTCTTACAGACAGTAAAGAGAATGAGAATTGCTTTTGATATTTGCCAGCCTTCCGGGAATCTCGGTGAAGAAGAATCTGCACTTGCACAGTATTTTATGGCTATAGCAGGCTTTGTCCGTAAGATGAGCGGAACAGGTGAAGTGGACACTGATACTATGAACCGGTCAGTTGCCAGGATGGTTGAGGAGGCGCTCAAATATAATCAGGTAGAAAGCGTTCTTGAAAGCGGCGAGGAAGAGGATATTTTTTCCCCGGAATATTTTGAAAAGTTATCGGATGTGGACATGCCTGCAACCAAGCTTGAGCTTCTTGTAAAAATGCTTCGTAAGCAGATTAAGGAATACGGAAAAGTCAATCAGTTGGCGGCAAAGACTTTCCAGGAAATGCTGGAAAGAACCATTGCACAATACCATGAAAGACGTAAGCATCTTAATGCGGAAGAAGCCGGAGAAGCACAGGAGCAGGCCTGCGAGGATATTATTAAGATTGCCACTGAGCAGGCTTTGGCTATTTTACGCAAGATGAACGAAAGCAGAGAAAGCTTCCGTAAGATAGGTTTATCTTTTGAAGAAAAAGCTTTCTACGATATTCTTATGGCCCTGCGCGACCAGTATAATTTTGAGTATGGAACAGATAAGGAAACGGACGGCATCGTGATCAATGACAGGTGTAAAGCCCTGGCTAAAAAGGTAAAGGAAATAATTGACACAAAATCATCCTTTGCCGATTGGCTTAATAATAAAAATGTCCGTAATCAGCTTAAACTTGATATTAAGATATGCCTGGTGAAGAATGGCTATCCGCCACAGTACAGTCCTGAGGTATTCAGGAAAGTTATGGAACAGGTTGAAAATTTTGAAGAATATTCTGATGCATCTGCATCCGGCTATGAAGCTCCTGTTTCATTTAAAACGCATCGATATGCTTCAACAAATAATATGTCGATGGTTGCCGATGAGGATGAACAGTATGGCAAGAAAGAAAACGCAAAGCAATAAGCTAATTAATTCAAAACCAGAAAGGAACACCCCCGCATGACCCACAAAGGAACCACTACCATAGAGACCAAAAGACTGATCTTAAGGCGTTTTCAAAAGGAAGACGCAACCCCCATGTTCCGCAACTGGGCTTCGGATTCGGAGGTGACCCGGTTTTTGACCTGGCAGCCCCACCCCAATACAGATGTCACAAAGCAGGTGATAGAGAGCTGGATCGGCGGATACAGTGATCCTCGAAACTATTCATGGGCGATTGAGTGGAAGGAAAGCGCGGAGACCATCGGAAGCATCAGCGCCGTGAAGGTAAATGACGAAACGCAGTCGGTGACCATTGGCTATTGTATCGGCCGTGCCTTTTGGGGAAAAGGGGTGACATCGGAAGCGCTGCGGGCTTTGATCGCCTTTTTCTTTGAAGAGGTGGAAGCAAGCTGTGTCAATGCCTGTCATGATCCACGCAATCCCAACTCCGGAAAAGTTATGAGAAAATGCGGGATGACCTATGAGGGCACCTGGAGGGCAGGCGGCGTGAATAACCAGGGTATCTGCGATGAGTCCTGGCATTCCATTCTGAAAGCGGAATATGAGGAATCCAGGAAATCCAAATGGCTGATAAGGGAGTTGACGGACAAGGCAGAGAAAACGGCCCTGTCCCGGCGGATACTTGAAGCGCTGCCGGAATGGTTTGGGATTTACCAGGCCAGGGAGGACTATATCAGAGAGAGTGCAGAGCAATTATTTTTTGCCGCATTCAGCCGGGAAGATCCCGTAGGATTTCTCTGCCTGAAGGAGACAGGCAGGGAGACGGCGGAAATTGCCGTTATGGGAGTTTTGAAGGAAAACCACCGTCAGGGAGCGGGAAGGGAATTGTTTCAGGCGGCAAAAAAGCGGGCGGCTCAAAAGGGGTATCTGTTTTTGCAGGTGAAAACAGTCTGTATGGGGTATTATGAAGATTATGACAGAACGAACAGGTTTTATCAGAGTCTGGGGTTTAAGGAGTTTGAGGTTATTCCAGACCTGTGGGGAGAGGAGAACCCATGCCAGATTTATGTTATGAATACCTGTGGCAACGGCTAAAGAGAATGGATGATTAGACAATTTTCATGCTTGATTAACAACAGACGAAAACGTATAATAATATTCAGTTACCAGAGGAATATGGGGAACGGAATATGTACAAAATAGAAAAGATGAACAAAAAGCTTCTGGCATCCCGGGTAGAAGAGGAATTGCTGAATTATATTATACATGAGCCGGTGGAAATCGGAGCCAAAATACCCAACGAATTTGAGCTGGCAGAGCGCTTTGGCGTTGGCAGAAGCACGATCCGCGAGACGGTCAGGAGTCTGACGACAAAGGGGATTCTGGAGGTCCGCAGAGGATCCGGCACCTATGTGATCAGTAAAAATACGATAGAGGAGGATCCTCTGGGGCTGGCAAAGTTTAAGGATAAATATAAGCTGGCGTTGGAGCTGTCTGAGGTTCGGCTGATATTGGAGCCGGAGATCGCGGCCCTGGCCTGCGAGTATGCCACCCGGGAGGAAGCAGCAGAGATAAAACGTCTCTGCGATGAGACGGAGCAACTTTACAAATCCGGAAAAAATCACACGCAAAAGGATATAGAATTTCATACATGCATTGCCAGATGCAGCAGAAACCGGGTGGTGGAGCTTTTGCAGCCGATTATCCAAACCGCGGTTGCCACATTCGTGAATCTGACCCACCGAAAGCTGATGGATGAAACCATAGAAACCCATCGGGCTATCACCAACGCCATCCTGGCGGGGGATTCTGTAGGAGCCAGATGCGCAATGATTATGCATCTGACCTATAATCGTCAGATGCTTATGAAGCTTTTGGAAGAGAGAGAAGTACAGCAAGACGAAGATGGTCTTTAAAAACTGAAAGATAAAGGATAGTTTCTGAAATATAGTGATTATCAACAAAACTCAGGTGAAATTTATTAGAAATTTCACCTTTTTTTGTGGAAAAAAGAGAAAAAGAGCAAAATACATCAGATGTATTGACTGTAATATTTTTGAAAAATATAATAAATACAATTAAACATAAGATGTCTGATGTATAAGGCATCAAAAAAGAAGGAGGAAATCAAAAATGGAAAATGCAGCAAGCTTAGACACTACCAGATTGATTCTGGCAGCAGTGATCGGCCTTGCAATTTTGCTGGTATTGATCATTAAATTTAAAATCCATGCCATGCTGTCAATTCTGATCGGCGCGGTAGCGATTGGGCTCATTGCGGGAATGCCCTTCGGGGATATTGTAACAGCGGTGGATGACGGTATTGGAAATACCCTGAAGGGAATCGCGCTGCTGGTAGGGCTTGGCTCCATGTTCGGAGCTATATTGGAGGCGTCGGGAGGGGCGCAGACCCTGGCGGTCACCATGGTAAACAGATTCGGAGACCAGAAGGCGGCGTGGGCGCTGGGAATTACGGGCCTGGTTATCGCAATGCCGGTATTCTTTGACGCCGGTTTGATTATCTTAATCCCTCTTGCCTTTTCGCTTGCAAAGAGAACCAAAAGATCTTCACTGTTTTATGTGATTCCGCTTCTGGCCGGTCTCGCGGTTGGACATGCCTTTATTCCGCCTACTCCCGGGCCGGTGCTGGTAGCAACCATGCTTGGCGTTGACCTGGGCTGGGTTATTTTGGTGGGAATATTATGCGGCATCTTTGCGATGATAGTAGCAGGGCCGGTTTGGGGAGCCTTCTGCGGAAGGAAGTATGATGTCCCGGTTCCGGACCATGTGGCGAACCAGGAGGATTTTGACGAGTCAAAGCTGCCCGGCTTTGGTACTGTGGTGGGAATTATTCTGATTCCGTTGATTTTGATTGTACTGAAATCTCTGGCAAGCGTTATCCCCGCATTGTCGGGGGTGGAGCCGCTTCTGACATTTCTGGGCCAGCCCTTTATGGCTCTTTTGATCGCGACCCTGGCGGCCATGTTTCTTTTGGGAACAAGACATGGCTATACGCTGCCGGAGCTTGAGAAGATTATGACGAAATCTCTGGAGCCTGCAGGACTGATTTTGCTGGTTACCGCCTGCGGCGGCGTGCTGCGCTATGTGCTTCAGTATTCCGGTCTCGGTGATGTGATCGGAAACGCAGTGGCATCCGCCAATCTGCCCCTGGTGCTGGTGGCTTTCCTGGTGGCGGCATTGGTGAGAATCTGCGTAGGCTCGGCCACGGTGGCAATGACAATGGCGGCAGGTATCATTGCGGCCATGCCCGGCATATCCGAAATGTCGCCAATGTATCTGGCTTGTGTGACGGCGGCAGTGGCCGGCGGCGCCACGGTATGCTCCCACTTTAATGACTCCGGGTTCTGGCTGGTGAAATCCCTGGTAGGCCTTGACGAGAAAACGACCTTAAAAACCTGGACGATCATGGAAACTCTGGTAGGCGGGACGGGATTTATTGTTGCACTGATCATTTCATTTTTTGTATAATATAGCTAAAAGGCAGAGTATATTATGATCCAATAAAAGAGAAAAGAGGAATAAGCATATGGCACTTATAAGTCAGGAAATGAGAAAGCTGGCGCCGGAACTGGATCCCCTTCGGATCGGAACGGGATGGACTTTGGAGGATCTTGGAAAGGTGCAGGTGATTATTGAAAGCACATTCGGTGACAGCCATCCGGGGAGCGGACATCTGGACAAGCTGGTGGAGGAGGTAAGGAAAGGTGTGGCAAATGCAGGCGGCCATGGTGCAAGGTATTTTGCCACAGACATCTGCGACGGGGAGAGCCAGGGCACGGACGGCATTAATTACAGTCTGGCCAGCCGCGAGATGATTGCCAATATGATTGAAATCCACGCAAACGCCACGCCCTTTGATGCAGGCGTATACCTGGCAAGCTGCGACAAAGGAATGCCAGCCAATCTAATGGGGCTGGCAAGAGTAAACATTCCCTCTGTGGTAGTGCCGGGAGGGACGATGAACGCCGGGCCTGAAATGCTGACCCTGGAGCAGTTGGGCAAATACAGCGCCCAATATGAACGGGGGGAAATTGACAGGGAAAAATTAGACTGGGCAAAATGCAACGCCTGTCCAAGCTGCGGCGCATGCTCTTTTATCGGGACGGCATCCACTATGCAGATTATGGCGGAGGCCCTGGGGCTGGCGCTCCCGGGAAGCGCACTGATGCCGGCTACAAGTCCGGATCTTCTCGCATTCGCCTATCAGGCAGGGCAGCAGGCGGTACGCCTTGCCAATATGGAGGGGATGCGTCCTCAGGATATTATCACGAAGGAGAGCTTTGAAAACGCAATCCTGGTGCATGCGGCCATTTCCGGAAGCACCAACTGCCTGCTCCACATTCCGGCCATTGCCCATGAGTTCGGCATCGAAATCACAGGCGATACCTTTGACAGGCTTCACAGAGGCGCGCGCTATCTTTTGGATGTGCGCCCGGCAGGAAGATGGCCGGCAGAAGTGTTTTATTATGCGGGCGGTGTTCCGGCGATCATGGAAGAGATTAAGGAGCATCTGCATTTGGATGTAATGACAGTTACGGGAAAAACGCTGGGAGAAAATTTGAAGGAGCTGAAAGAGAACGGCTTTTATCAGCGCTGTGAGAAATGGCTGCAGGACTTTAACAGCCGCTATCATGTAAATCTCACCAGAGAAGATATTATCCGCCCCTATGATAAAGCCATAGGAACAGACGGAAGCATTGCCATTCTGAAAGGAAACCTGGCCCCTGAGGGAGCGGTGATCAAGCATACCGCCTGCCCGAAGGAAATGTTCAAGGCAGTCCTTCGGGCAAGGCCCTTTGACAGTGAGGAGGAATGCCTGGAGGCTGTTTTAAAGCATCAGGTGCAGAAGGGCGATGCGGTATTTATCCGCTATGAGGGGCCGAAGGCAACGGGTATGCCGGAAATGTTTTATACCTCCGAGGCGATCAGCAGCGACAAGGAGCTTGGGCGCAGTATTGCGCTAATTACCGACGGGCGGTTTTCCGGTGCGTCAACAGGCCCTGTGATCGGCCATTGCAGCCCGGAGGCTGTGGACGCAGGCCCCATTGCATTGGTTGAGGAGGGCGATCTGATTGAGATTGACGTGGCAGAGCGCAAACTGAATATCGTGGGTATAGCCGGAGAAAATAAGACGCCGGAAGAAGTGGCGGCGGTGCTTGAGGAGAGAAGAAGAAACTGGAAGAGACGTGAGCTGAAATACAAAAAGGGTGTGCTTCGGTTGTTCAGCGAATTGGCCGCCAGTCCCATGAAGGGCGCCTATCTGGATTATGAGAAATAAAATATTTTTCTTTTGTTTTCATCTGAGCTATATTATAATAGGTAAGGATAAAGCCGAAACTTTGGGGGTATATCTGAATACAATCAAGGAGAAGATGGAATGGAAAGAAAAGTTGGAACAATATCAAGAGGGATTCGCTGCCCGATCATAAGAGAAGGCGACGATTTGGTAAAAATTGTTACAGAAAGTGTACTGGAAGCGGCTCAGGAAGAGGGTTTTGCAATCCGTGACAGAGATGTGATTGCGGTGACAGAGTCTGTGGTGGCAAGAGCCCAGGGCAACTATGCATCCGTGGAGGCAATTGCAGAGGATGTGAGGGCAAAGCTGGGCGGAGAGACGATTGGCGTTATTTTCCCAATCCTGTCCAGGAACCGGTTTGCAATCTGCCTGCGGGGAATCGCCAGGGGCGCTAAGAAGGTAGTGTTAATGCTCAGCTATCCCAGTGATGAGGTGGGGAATGAGCTTGTTTCTCTGGATCAGTTGGATGAAGCCGGAGTGAACCCGTACAGTGATGTGCTGACGCTGGAGAAATACCGGGAGCTTTTCGGAGAAAACAAGCATCCCTTTACCGGGGTGGATTATGTGGCTTATTATGGGGAATTGATTAAAGAGGCCGGAGCAGAGGTGGAGATTATTTTCGCAAACGATCCCCGCAGTATCCTGCCCTATGCCAAGAAGGTGCTGAACTGCGATATCCATACAAGGGCACGCACTAAGAGACTTTTGAAGGCGGCCGGCGCGCAGGCGGTGATGGGCATGGATGATATACTGACCAGCCCTGTAAACGGAAGCGGCTGCAACGAAAAATACGGACTGTTAGGGTCAAACAAATCAACAGAGGATACCATCAAGCTTTTCCCCAGGGAATGTACCGATCTGGTGATGGATATTCAAAAAGAAATTTTGACTCAGACAGGAAAGCACGTTGAGGTTATGGTTTACGGTGACGGCGCGTTCAAGGATCCTATAGGGAAGATATGGGAGCTGGCAGACCCCTGTGTTTCTCCGGCCAGCACTCCCGGGCTGGAAGGAACCCCCAATGAAGTGAAGCTGAAGTACCTTGCGGATAATGACTTCAAGGATCTTTCCGGCGAAGCGCTGAAGGAAGCGATTTCCGGCCGTATCCGTGAAAAGAAGGATAATCTGGTAGGTGATATGGCGTCTCAGGGAACTACGCCCAGAAGGCTTACCGATCTGATTGGTTCCTTGTGCGACCTGACCAGCGGTTCCGGTGACAAGGGTACTCCGGTTATCCTGATTCAGGGTTACTTTGACAACTATGTAAGCTAGAGAGCAGCAGAAAGATCAAATTATAACAAATGCGCCCGGACAGAGAGCTTCTGCCCGGGCTTATTTGCGCCTTCTATCCCTGCAGCTTTGCGGATAGGGGAGCTTTTATTTTACATTTTCTTTTGCTGCCGCAGAGGCTAATGCCCGGTATTTTCCCTTTTCCTCGGCCATCTCCTCAACGGTTTTTGTCTTAAGGGTAAATCCCTTTACAGGCCTGTAGGGGATCAGCTCTTTCTGCATCCTCTCCTTTGCTCTCTCGATTTCGTCTGCGTATTGGGGAAGCCACCTCTCTCCCGCAATCAGCATTTCATCAATCATCTGCTTTATCTCATCGGGGGTGCAGAGCGCGCCTGTGAGAGGATCCATCATACCTGCCTGATAAAGGAGGGAGATGTCCGCATGTACGGCGGCTTCCACAGCCAGCTTTTGCACCCACACAGACTGAGAGCAGATCGCGGCGCAGCCCAGAGGAAGATCGCCCACCCTGGGGATGCTGACCCCGTTTTTGTCTACAAAACAGGGAACCTCCACCACGCACTCGTCCGGCAGATTGGTGATCGTGCCTTCATTCATTACATTAAAATGTCCCCGATAGCATCTTCCGGTTTCCAGAGATTCAATGATATAAGAGCCGTGCTCCTCGGAACGCTTTTCGGGAACGTAGGACTGGGGCTCTTCCTTCATCCAGTTGGGGAAATCTGTCTCGAACCAGTTTCGGGATTCCCTGCAGACCCGCAGATAGCCTGCCGTCTCTCCCTGGATCCAACTGGAATAATTAATCCATTTTTCCATATCCTCCGGGCGTTTGCGGTACCACATAAGATATTCGGAGAGATGCCCGTTGGACTCCGTGGAGTAGTAGCCGAAATTTTTCATTACATCCAGCCGGATATTCTCATCCCCGGCAAAGGGGGCTTTGCACATGAGGGGATAAAGCTCGTCCTTCATTTCTCTGCCGTTTGCCTTTACGCTGATATACCAGGTCTGATGATTGAGGCCTGCGCAGATGATGTCCACCTCTTTTTTATCTTTTCCCAGAGCCTGGGCAATTTGACTGTGCCCGTGCTGTACGCCGTGGCAGAGGCCGTAGGTAGTTACCCCGCCGTATTTATTTGCCGCCCAGGTTACCATGGCGTTGGGATTGGAATAATTAAGCATGATACAGTCCTTTTGGGCGACCTCCCGAATATCCCTGCAAAATTCAAGGATAGCGTTGATCCCTCTTTGGCCGTACATTATACCGCCGATACACAGGGTGTCGCCCACACATTGGTCTACGCCGTACTTTAATGGGATTTCCACATCAGCGGCAAATCCTTCCAGCATACCGATCCGCACACAGTTGATGACGTATTTTGCGTGATGGAAGGCCTCTCTGCGGTCCGTGGTTGCCTGGATTTTGATGGAGAGTCCGTTGGCGTCAATATCACGCTGGCAAAGCTGTGTGACCATCCGCAGATTCTCTTCATTAATATCGGTAAAGGCCACTTCAATATCCCGAAATTCCGGTACGGTCAGAAGGTCTGATAAGAGGCGCCTTGTGAATCCGATGCTCCCTGCACCGATAAATGCTACTTTAAAGCTCATACTTTTCTCCTGTCTTTGATATGTTTTTGTGTACAAATTTACAATTGCATTCCTATAGGAGTAATGCTATTATGCCTTTATAATAACAGGTTTTAAAGCTTACATATAGAAGATGATTTTTGCAAAAGAGGTAAATTTCTGATGTTCTCATCCTGCGGCGGCTATGCCTTTCAGTTTTTAGATGATATTAGCGACCCTCCGGTTCAGCTTCGCAGTATCGGAGTGGAGGAGAGGGATTCGGTTTCCTATTGCTGGCACAACGAAAAGCGGGAGCAACAGTATTTGTTCCAGTATACGCTTTCCGGATGCGGGTTTTATTTTGACGGGGAAAGGGAGCATCGTCTTCAGGCTTCTACGGCGGTGTTTCTTGAAATGCCGGGCAACACCTCATATTATTATAAGGAAGGTAACGGCCCCTGGCGTTTTGTCTATGTATTGCTTAAAGGAAGCGCTGTTTTTGAATACTATAAGCTGATTTGCTCCAGGGATACAGAAATCATTTCCCTTGCAGATACCAGCAAACCGATCCGGAAGCTGGAGAATATTTACAGCCTTTCCATGTCGGGGAAAATATCCAATCCCTTTCTCGGAACCTCTCTGGCCATGGACTTTCTGACTTCTTTGGCCTCAGAACGGAGCAGGCCGCAGGTAATGCTTCCGTTTTTGGTTCAGCAGGCTGTGGAGATCATAGAAAGGGATTTTGCCTGCTTAAACGGAGTGGAAGAGATTGCCCGGAGGCTTCAGGTATCCGCCAGCCATCTCTGCCGTGAGTTTGCAAGCGCTATGGGGGCAGGCCCCCTGGCCTATCTGACCAGGGTCAGGCTTCAGTATGCTGCGAATCTTTTGACCAAGACAAACCAAAAAATTGAGGATATAGCTATTGCCAGCGGTTTTGCCAACGGGAATTATTTTGCGAAGGTTTTCAAAAAGTTTTTGGGAAGCAGTCCCAGAGACTTTCGAAACAACAGTGAAACGGATAACCATAATATTACACTGTGACAAAGGGCCTGAATAATATTGATATTCTGGAATTGCCTATGCTATAATAAATCGGAATCATTTTCTAAAGAGGTGTATGAATGTGAAAATCTGGAAATGGATAAGAGCTTCCTTTTTCTTAATTATTTTTATTCTTGCTGCACAGCCGCTGTGTGTGTCGGCAAGCGGGCAGGTGAAGGAGAATGAAGATGCGGTTATCGACTACTCCGACGCCGAAAGCGGGAATGTGACGGTGAACTATACAGGAAAGTCGGACAAACGGCTTAAGGTACAGGTGGCGGCGCCTGGAGTTACCTATACATATGACTTACCGGCGGGAGATGCGACCACCTTTCCGTTGTCGGAGGGAGACGGAAATTATAAGGTGACGGTGTTTGAAAATGTGTCGGGCAAGAAATATGCCACCGTACTTTCCGCTTCCTTCAAGGTAAAACTGAGCAGTGAGGTCGTGCCGTTTTTAGGCTCAAACCAGTATGTGGATTATGAAGACGCACAGTCAACGCTGTCAAAGGCGGCGGAGCTGGTCAAGGGAGCTGATGACACCATAGAAAAGGTGGAAAAAGTATACGATTTTGTGGTGGGTAATCTTACCTATGACAAAAAGAAAGCAGATAATGTAAAGAGCGGTTATCTGCCGGTGCTTGACAGTGTCCTTTCCTCAAAAAAGGGAATATGCTTTGACTATGCGGCTCTTATGGCGGGAATGCTGCGCAGCCAGGGGATACCTTGCAAGCTCGTGGTGGGCTATGCGGGAACCGCTTACCATGCATGGATCAGCGTATGGACGCAGGAAGAGGGCTGGATTGACGGGATCATTTATTTCGACGGAAAGACCTGGCAGCGCATGGATCCGACCTTTGCTTCTGCAAACAAAAGCAGCGATGAGATTATGGAATATATTGGGGACGGCGACAATTATTCTAAGAAATATCAATATTGACAGGGAAGAAGATGGAGGCTGGAATGGAGAAAATAATATCACATGAGGAACTATCATCATTGTGTATGGAGCTGTCGCTTTTGCTGCATGCGGGAGTGGGCGTGGGAGACGGGTTTGCCCTGCTTCTGGAGGACAGTGATGAGGAATATAAAGAATTGCTTTCCGGTATGGCAAGGCAGGTGGATGAGGGAATGCCCCTGTCCGCGGCTTTGAAAAACAGCGGCCGCTTTCCGGCTTATGTTTCCGGGCTGGTAGAGGTAGGAGAGCAGTCGGGGCGGCTGGAAGAGGCGCTTTTGGCCCTTTCAAAATACTATGAATACCGTACCCGTCTGGACCGGCGGGTACGCAGCGCCCTCCTGTATCCGGCAGTAATGCTTCTGCTTATGCTTCTTGTGATCGCCGTACTTTTGATTAAGGTGCTGCCAATGTTTGAGGATGTGTACAGTGCTCTGGGGGGACGTCTTACAGGTGTGGCAGGGGGACTGCTGACATTGGGACGTTTCCTGGATAAGGCTATGCCGGTTTTATGGTTTCTGCTTACTATACTGGTGGTTTTTCTGTCGCTTTTTGCTGCCCTTCCTGCTTTCAGAGCCAGGATATTGATGTGGTGGCGCGGCTCCTGGGGGGATAAAGGAATTTCCCGGCAGATGAACACGGCGCGTCTTTCGCAGGCTCTTTCCATGGGGATGGCAAGCGGTCTTTCGCTGGAGGAGTCCGTTACATTAGCCGCCGGACTGGTAGAGGATGTGGCAGGTGCGGCGCAAAGATGCAAGGATTGTCTCAAACGGCTGGAGCAGGGGGAAGCCCAGGGCAATGCGCTGAAGAACAGCGGCCTTTTGCCGGCCTCCTCATGCCGTCTGTTAGAGCTTGGGCTAAAGAGCGGTTCCGGGGAGCGTTCCATGGAAAAGATAGCAGATGATATGGCGGAAAGCAGCGAGGCTGCTTTGGAGGAGGCTGTAAGCCGTGTGGAGCCGGCGCTTGTCCTGGTATGCTCCGCATTGGTAGGGATCATCCTTTTGTCGGTGATGCTGCCCCTGATGCACATTATATCGGCAATCGGGTAAGCCTCAAAATTAAAATCTACAACCTGCATATTTGGCCCCTTTCCCGCATGGGAGGGGCCTGTGCGGGAAAGGCACGGGTATAAAATGAAAAAGAAAAAGACAATATTTGGTATGCTTCGCGGACTTTTGCTGCCCTGCGCAGTTGTGGTAATATTTTTAGGATTCACGTCTGCACTGGGGAATTTACAGAGCGGACGTGAAGGAGAGGATATTCGTAGGCTTCGGGAGGTACTGCAGAAAGGATGCGTGGCCTGCTATGCTGCAGAAGGGATATACCCTCCGGATCTGCAATATCTGAAAGAGCGTTACGGCATACAGGTGGATGAAGACAGGTATACAGTATATTATAATTGTTTTGCTCAAAATCTGATGCCGGAGGTTACGGTGCTGGAGAATCGACCATGAGAAAGAAAACCACAGGATACCATATGGACGGGTTAATCGCCCTGTTACTTTTCGGCGTGTTCGCCGCCTGCCTTCTGGCGGTGCTCCTGACAGGCGCGGGAGCCTATAAGCGGCTTAATGCCCGCAATGAAGAGAACTATGCCCGCCGTACCTGTCTGCAGTATGTGGCAAACAGAGTACACCAGGCGGAAAAACCGTCAGATGTGAGGACAGAGGCCTTTGGAGATGGCACTGCGCTCCTTATGGCTGACAGGGATGATTTTGTCACCCGGGTATATTTTTATGACGGTTATTTGATGGAGCTATACAGTAGCAGCGCTTTTGCTTTAGGACCCCAGGACGGGGAAAGGATTATGGAAATCGGCGGGCTTGATTTATCGTTGGAAGAGGGAATGCTGAAGGTGAAAGTGACTGACCGTGCCGGGGAGAGCAGCGAGCTGATTCTGGCACTGCCTGACAGGGGAGGAACAGCGGATGAAAAGTAAAGCGCCTTTGGCCTTAATGGAGCAGATTGCTATGCTGCTTGTCTTTGCTCTGGCGGCTGCATTGTGCCTGCAGGCCTTTGTAAAGTCCGATCAGATTTCCCTGAGAAGCCAGACCAGAAGCAATGCCGCTTTGGCGGCGCAGAATACGGCGGAAATGATTCGTTACAGCGGCGGCAGCATGGAGCATGCCCTTATGGAAACGGCAGAGCGGCAGGGAGGAAAATATCTGGAAAGCGCAGATAAAGATGGCATGGAGCTGCAGATTTCCTATGATGAGGAATGGAAAAGTGTAGAGGAAGGCGCGTATCTTTTGACTGTCCGGGAGATTCCGGTACAGGAAGAAGGGCTTTGTAAAGTTCTGATACAGGTGAGAGAGCGTGCCGATGCAGAAAATCCGGAAAAACAGGCGGACCTGGGGAGCGGAACCCAAAGTGAGCCGTTGTTTGAGCTGGAAACGGCATGGCTGGAGGTAAATTGATATGAATAGAGAGGATAGATTTTCGCCTCCGGCAGCAGGGGGGATTTCTCTGCTGGTGGCATTTGCGGTGTTATGTCTTACCGTATTTGCCCTGCTCAGCTTAAGCACCGTACAGGCACAAAGAAGGCTTTCGGACGCATCCTTAGAGGCGGTTGCGCAATACTATGCGGCAGACAGCGAGGCGCTTCGGATTCTTGCTCTTCTGCGCTCCGGCGAGACGGTGCAGGAGGTCGGCTTCAGTGAGGGTATATATTCCTATGCCTGCCCGATTTCGGAGACACAGGTATTAGAAGTGGAAGTGCGCCTTTTAGGAGAGGACTACGAAATTTTGCGCTGGCAGGCTGTTCCCTGGGGGCAGGATGGAGAGGAAAGCGGTTTTGACCTGTGGGATGGGGAGAGCTTTTGAGGAAACAGAAGGAGAAAGCTGAAACAATAAAGGTAATAAAAGGCGGAAAGGAAAGTATATGGCTGAACTGGTAGAATATTTAAAACGTGCCGTGCAGGATGGAGCATCGGATCTTTTTATTGTGGCTGGAGGAAAGGTTTCGGAGAAGGTAGAAAAGACCCTGTACCCGATCAGCGACGAGAATATGACGCCCCAGGAGTCGGAGCGTTTGATTACGGAGCTTTATGTCCGGGCAAACAGGCCCATAGAAGGATATATGCGCAGAGGAGATGATGATTTTTCTTTTTCCTTGCCGGGAATAGCCCGTTTTCGGGTTAACACTTATCATCAGCGCGGATCTATGGCGGCGGTAGTGAGAGTTGTGGTATTTGAAATCCCTGATTGGAGAGATCTTCAGATTCCGGAACAGATCATGGGACTTGCGGAGGTATCCCATGGTATGGTGCTGGTGACAGGAACGGCAGGCAGCGGAAAATCAACCACCCAGGCGTGTATTATAGACAGGATTAACCGCACCAGGGGATGTCATATTATTACGTTGGAGGATCCCATAGAGTTTCTGCATAAGAACCAGAAGAGCATTGTCAGTCAGCGGGAGATTGCAATTGATTCGGAAAACTACCTGACGGCTTTGCGGGCCTGTTTGAGGCAGGCGCCGGACGTGATCCTGCTGGGAGAGATGCGGGACCATGAGACGATCCGTACGGCTATGACAGCCGCGGAAACGGGCCATCTCCTGATAGCGACGCTGCACACCAAAGGAGCGGTGAATACCATAGACCGGATTATAGACAGTTTTCCCGGCGAACAGCAGCAGCAGATTCGGGTGCAGCTCAGCATGGTACTGGAGACGGTTATTTCACAGCAGCTTTTGCCGGGGGTGAACGGGGAGCTTGTGCCGGTCTATGAGATCATGCACATCAATAATGCCATCCGCAGCCTGATTCGGGAAAGCAAGAGCCATCAAATAGATAATGCGATTACTGCCGGCGGGTCGGAGGGCATGATTTCAATGGATCAGTCCATTTTAAAGCTGTATAAAGCGGGAAAGATTGCCAAGGAGACTGCTCTGGATTATGCGGAACATCCCGAACAGCTTATGCGTAGAATGGAAGGATAGAAAAATCAAAAAATAAGGGGGCACGCAAAGCGTGACACCCTTATTTTTTCTTGTATTTGAGCACGATAGCCGAGGTAGGCAAAAGCGTAATGTCCAAAAATCCGTCCTTAACAGAAAGCTCTCTTTTCGCAACGGAATAGCCCTCTGCAGTGGTCAGCATCAGCCGCGTTAGGGTACACTGGCGGGGGATTCCCAGGGGCCAAAGCGGAACTTTTCTTACAGAGTTATAGTCGTTATTGTTGACTAGCACAACAATCGCATCTTTGCGGTTAAAACGTCCATAGCCGATCACATTATAATCCTGATCGATATATTTCAGAGAGCCCGTTAAGAGCTCCGGATTCTCTTTGTGGATCCGTATAATATCCCGATGGAACTGGATCAAATCATGATCCTCATGCCCCCAGGGATAGGTTCTTCTGTTATCGGGGTCAGTAAAGCCGCAGACACCGGCCTCATCACCGTAATAAAGAGTCGGGGCGCCTGGCCACGTCATCTGAATAACAACCGCCTCACGAAAAACCGCTTTATTGACGCCTTCGTTTGCGGCATGAGGGCCCAGGGTATTCGTTCTTCCTACTTTTTTGTTGGTTCTGGTCAAAAAACGGGAATGGTCGTGGTTGGAGAGCTCATTCATGGCAATCTGGAGTGAGGGAGTGGTAAAGTTTGCCATATGGTGGCGCATGGCTCCCACAAAACCGTCCACATTACCGAAGAGATCTCCCCGGTAATCGTCGCTGTGCTTTTGCATACCGGTCAGAAACCATGTGACGGGTTCCATAAAAGCGTCATAGTTCATAACCGTATCCCATTCTTTGCCGTTCAGCCAGTCCCTGGCGTTTCCATAGTGCTCCGCTAAGACAACTGCGTCGGGATTGGCGTCCTTTACAGCCTGACGAAAGGACTTCCAAAAGAAATGGTTATATTCAGGACTGTGGCCCAAATCAGCCGCCACATCCAGCCGCCAGCCGTCAGCGTTGTAGGGCTCGGATACCCATTTTGCAGCAATTTTCATGATATACTGAAATAATTCCCGGGAATTTTCGTAGTTTAATTTAGGGAGGGTATCATAGCCCCACCATCCGTCATAGCTGGGATTATAAGGCCATGCATTTTCATCATAGAAATGAAAATAATTGTGATAGGAGCTCTCCCTGGAAATATGGGCCCCTTTCTCATATCCTTCCACATTTTCATAAATCCGCTCCCGGTCCATCCATTTGTTAAAGGAGCCGCAATGGTTGAAAACGCCGTCCAGAATGACCTTTATCCCTCTTTTGTGTGCTTCCTTTACCACCTCGATAAACAGCTCATTGCTGGCGTTTAAGTTTTGGGGATTGGCTACTCTGTTAATATATCTGGATGCATGACGGTTTTCGTGTTGTTCGGGAGAAAGAAGCTCTCCCTCGTCATACACGATTTTTCCAAAGTGAGGATCAATGTTATCGTAGTCCTGAATATCGTATTTGTGATTAGAGGGAGAGACAAAAAGCGGATTAAAGTAGATTACCTCGATCCCCAATCTCTCCAGATAATCTAATTTGTCCAGCACTCCCTTAAGGTCGCCGCCGTAAAATTCCCGAACACCCAGCGCGGCCGGTACCTTGTTCCAGTCCTCGATCCGGACGGTTTTATCACCTACGTACTCATATTCGCCTGTAAGCACATCGTTTGAGGGATCCCCGTTATAAAAGCGATCCACATAGATTTGGTACATAACGGCTCCCTTGGCCCACTTTGGAGTCTTAAAGCCGGGAATTACGCGAAAAGCATACTCGGGTATGGCGCATTCCACCACCCCTCTGGTATCGTAATAAAAGCAATTTTGTTCTGTGTGGATTTCGAAGTAGTAGGAAAATTCCTCGTCTTCTACCTCCATAATACAATAAAAATAATCAAAATCACCTTCAGTCTGTTCCAGCAGCATATGGTGACGAACCCGGGAGTTTACGACATAAATATGGTCGATGTTCTGGTGGGCTGTACGAAAACGGATCGTAACCTGGGAATAAGGATTGGGTTCTGACGGGGAAAAATAATCTTCTGTGGAATCACTGAATAAAGCATTTAAGTCAATCTCAGCCTGCATGTTCTTGATAACCTCCGTAAAATAATCCAGTATTTGTCGAACATTACAAGTTCCAGACGAAAAGCCGACACTCCTATTTTATACCATAAAATTTTGATAGGCAATATAAATTCTGCACGAATATTAAGAGGAATGTATTGCATACTGTTCATGCAAAAGTGACGGATGCCCTGTTTTGTGTAACGCTTTTTTGACAGTAAAAAGAACAGTAACACGTACTGTTCTTTTTAGAGAAGGTATTTCTTTCTTATGGGGTATAGCAAAAAACTATATAATGTATTGGGGGGTTACGAGTATTATAATACCATAGGTTCTCTTTTGCGTAAATACTCACCATTAACAAATATCACAAATTCAGGTAAGGATTTTTGTACATTTTAGCCAATCAATTTTCGAAGAAAGCTTCAGGGGAGTGGTCGGTCTGATGAAACAGAGACTCAAATTCAGATCTTCCGATCTTTTCCTTCTTAAGGAGCAGGTCTGCGCAACTGTGCAGAACATCTGTATGCTCTACAATGATTGTCTTTGCCTTTTCATAACAATCATCAATAATATTTCTCACCTCTTTGTCGATTTCACCTGCGATCAACTCGCTGTGGCTCTTGGTATGAGCCAGATCCCTTCCGATAAACACCTCGTCGTCATCACTGTTGTAGTTGATTACGCCGATATTTTTGGACATGCCGTATCTGGTTACCATATCCCTGGCCGCCTGTGTGGCCTTTTTAATATCGCTGGAGGCTCCGGTGGTAATATCGCTGAAGATAATTTCCTCTGCAATCCTTCCGCCGAGAGATACCATAATATCCTGAAGCATTTTTCCTTTGGTGATAAACATCTCATCATTTTCAGGAAGGGGCATGGTGTAACCGGCAGCGCCTAAACCAGTAGGGATGATGGAGACTGTATAGACAGGCCCCACATCCGGAAGCAAATGGAATAAAATTGCATGCCCGGCTTCGTGGTAGGCAGTGATCTTTTTCTCTTTATCGGTAATAATACGGCTCTTTTTCTCGGCTCCGATTCCCACTTTAATGAAGGCCTTCTTGATGTCCTCCTGGATAACGAAGCTTCTGTTCTCTTTTGCGGCTACGATGGAAGCTTCGTTTAAAAGATTTTCCAGATCCGCGCCGGTAAAGCCTGCCGTGGTCTGGGCAATCTGTTTAAGATCCACATCCTCAGCCAGAGGCTTGTTTTTGGCATGTACCTTCAGAATGTCCTCCCGGCCGCCCACATCGGGACGGTTGACGCTGATTTTCCGGTCAAAGCGTCCGGGGCGGAGAATGGCAGGGTCCAAAATATCTACCCTGTTAGTGGCTGCCATGACAATAATGCCCTCATTGACACCGAATCCATCCATCTCAACCAAAAGCTGATTCAGGGTCTGTTCCCGTTCGTCGTGGCCGCCGCCCATGCCGGTTCCCCGGCGTCTTGCTACGGCGTCGATCTCGTCTATGAATACGATACAGGGAGCATGCCTTTTGGCGTCTTCAAACAAATCACGGACTCTGGAGGCGCCTACGCCTACAAACATTTCCACAAAATCAGAGCCGGAAATGCTGAAGAAAGGGACGCCGGCCTCCCCGGCAATGGCCTTTGCCAGCAATGTTTTACCGGTACCGGGGGCGCCCTCTAAGAGAACGCCTTTGGGAATTCTGGCTCCTACCTTGGTAAATTTAGCCGGATCTCTCAAAAACTCTACGATCTCTTCCAGCTCCTCTTTTTCTTCTTTCAGGCCGGCCACATCCTTTAGGGTGATCTTGCCGTCCCCCATAGAGAGCTTTGCGCGGCTCTTTCCGAAATTCATCATTTTGTTGCTGCCGCCGGAATTCTGGCTGTTCATCATAACAAAGAAAAAGACCATTACAATGATTGCCAACAGAACCGGAAAAACACTGGTGAGAAACCAGCTCTCCTCCTGAACCTTTTTGACCTCCGGGTCAATACCGTAGGAAATCAGAAGCTGCTCCATTTCCGAGACATCTGTCACATATAAGGTTCTCGCAATGCCGTTTTCCAGCATGAAATTCACTTCCCCGGTCGGAGTTTCACGGCTGGGGGCAATGCTGGCATAGACTACCTTGCCGTCCTCCAGATTCTGGATCAGCTCTCCCCGGGTATATTCTACCTGGCTGCTGTCTAAAAGGCTGGGGATTACCAGAAGTGCCAGTAAAAGAAGCACCAATACAAAATATGCGTTATAACCTCTATTTCTTTTATTCAATGTTACTACCTCACTTGCCGAAGCTGTCTTGTTTATTCAAACTCTACCGTCCCGATGTAGGGAAGGTTCCTGTATTTCTGATCATAGTCCAAACCGTACCCGACAATGAACTTATCAGGTATTGTAAACCCGATATAATCCACATAAACCTCTGATACCCGGCGGTCGGGTTTATCCAGAAGAGTGCATAGGCGCAAACTTGCAGGCTCTCTCCCCTGCAGCATGCCCATAAGATAGCTTAGGGTATGGCCGGTGTCTACAATGTCCTCCACCACGATGACATTCTTCCCCTTAAGAGGGGAATCCAGATCCTTGACGATCTTTACGATGCCGCTGGAAGTAGTCTCGCTGCCGTAGCTGGAAACTGACATGAAATCCAGATAAACGGGAACCGTAATTCTTTTTGCCAGCTCGCACGTAAAAAAGCAGCTTCCCTTAAGAACACAGATCAGGTGGATTTCCTGTCCGGCATAGTCCTTACTGATCTGCGCGCCCAGCTCCCTGATCCTGGCTTCTATCGCCTTTTCTGAAAATAGTTCTTTAATTGTTTCAGCCATAATAATAGCTCCTTTCCTCTGACCGGTATCTATCTTTCTTTATCCGCAAACCTTACCTGTAGAATGGTTTCGGTGTTTTCCTCTACCTTATAATACTCGCTGATCCGAAAGCCCGGGATCCATATCACATGAGAATTTTCAGCCAGCAGATAAATATATGGACGCTCCTGTTTGGGGACCTTTTGGTTGACAAAATAATCCTGCAGGGATTTACGTCCCAGGCTGTGATTTATGGTAAGATAATCGCCTGCCTGTCTGGTCCGAAAGACAACAGCCGAAGTTATTTTATCATAATCAAACCATTTCGTATATGTTTTTTGTGGAATTATTTGTGAATAATCCCGCTTAAATACAGTAAATTCCACTCTTCCAAGCCTTGGAAGCACAAGCTCACAGGGAATCGTGATTTCAAAGGCGTTCTGCTCGCAGCAGGCAGGAGTAATTTTTTCATTCCTTTGTATGATACCCAGATCGTATTCCCTGTAAACCGTAAGGCCATAGGGAAGATGAATTTCTGCGCTTCCGGATCCGCGCAGAAGAGCCAGGGCGTTACTGATGTGGGTCATTGTGATGTCCTTCCTGCTTCCCGCGGCCAGTTCCAAGGCGTTTAGGAGAATCCGCCCTCTGAGATATTCGTCCTCCTTCAAAAAGGCGGGGATATGGATCAGGACTTTATGGGGGGCGTCTTTCGTCTGCAGACACCGCTCCATGGCAGAAACGGTCTGTCTGCAAAGAAAAGCTTCCGCCATCAAAAGCTGGTCTGCGGCCTGGTTCATGTGGACGAGGGCCCCGTGAGAGATTTCGTTTTCCGCATAAGGCAGAATATGATGTCGGATCCGGTTTCTTGCATAATCATCCGAGGCATTGGTGCTGTCCAGGCAAAAGGGGATATTTTGTTCCTTAAGCCAGGTCTCGATTTCATTCCGCGTCACACATAAAAGCGGGCGTATGATCCTGCCGTTTACGGGAGGGATTCCGCTCATTCCCCTAAGACCCGTCCCGCGAAACAGATGAAAAAGCATGGTTTCCGCCCGGTCGTTACTGTTGTGGGCCACGGCAATTCTGCCCTTTTGACTGCCCAGGACCTTTTCAAAGGCTTCATACCGGAGGATACGGCCCTCCTCCTCCTCGGAGCGCCTGTGAGCTTTTGCCTGTTCGCGGACATTTTCCTGCACAAGAAAAAAAGGGATATTATTCCCGGCGCAAAGCTCTCTGACATAGCGGGCGTCCTCGGCGGCATCTGCGCGGATGCCGTGATTGATATGGACCGCCTGGAGAGAAAAGGGGATCCTGAGACGGATTTCTAACAGTATAAAAAGGAGGCAAACAGAATCTGCGCCTCCTGAAATACCTGCCACTATGGTATCTTCCGGTTCAATCATATGATACTTTTTGATATATTCCAGCACTTTGTTGACCATATATATAATATAACGGAATTTTGAAAAAAAGGGAAGAGAAATTCCCCTTTTCAGTCCTCTTTTTTCCACATTCCGATTACTAAAACCGTCATGTCGTCCCGGATACGGCCGCGGGCCTGATGAATACAGAAATTTAGTATGGAATTGGCCATTTCCCCGGGATTTTCAAGATTGGTACTGCCGATCAGCTCGGAGAGCATGTCCTCCCCGATCCCCTGAGAAAGTGCGTCCAATATACCGTCGGATACCATCACAATGTAATCGCCGTCCATAAGGGTACGCCCTACGGCTTCGATTTCCGTTTTTTGAAAGATACCCAGAGGAAGATTGCCGGAAGAGATTCTCTCCACAAGGTGCTGCCGTTTGATGTAGGAGGCGGCGCTTCCGACTTTCACAAAGCGGCACTCGCCGCTGTAAAGATCCATGCTGCATAAATCCAATGTGGACATATTGGAGGTATCCCCTCCTGCCAGCAAAGCGCTGTTGATCATCTGAATCGCAATATCCATCTGGAAGCCGGCCTCCAGGAATTTTTGCATCAGCTCAACCACCATAGTGCTGTCGGTACAGGCCTTGTCCCCGGAGCCCATTCCGTCAGAGAGAACGGCAGTAAGGTTTCCGGTTTCGGTTTCAAAGAGGGCATAATTATCTCCCGAAATCTTCTCGGTTTCTTTCACAGCCTTTGCAACCCCTGTAAGGACATGGAATCTTGCCTCCTCCACATAAAAGTAGGTCTGCCAGCCTTCACCCACAAAAAAGGCATTATCCTGCGCGCTTACAAGGTGCATATTCAAAAGAACAGACAATAGATCCCCCACCTCCTCTGAGGAGAGAGAGTTTTTTTTCAGATTTTTCATGGTAAGGGAAACCTCCATACGCCCGGCTTCATTTTCGATCAGATAGAGGTTTTTTAGCTGAATATCCACCTCCCGGAGGGCGTGGGAAATCTGCTTGAACCGCCGCTCGCCCATGGGGATGCATCTTCTGGACTCGTCCGCAAGCTGGGTCATAATCTGAGCCATCTCATGAAGATGCTCGATCATCAGCCCCTTATTCTCATTCAGGCGTTTTTGCCAGATATAATCTCTTCTGTCCGAGTCGAACTCACCTGGCATACGTTCTCTGCTGTTTTCACTGTCTTTAAAGCTTTCCGCCAATTCTCTGATGGAATCTGCGTAGGTAAGGAGCTTTCTTCTTCCATATTCCGGTAATATACTGTTGAATTCGTCCCGATCGACTGCCATCTGTCTTTTCATATGCCCTCCTATTGTAAAATAATCTCTTGTAGGAGAATATTATACAAAGAAGAGAAGGAAAATTATGTCAAAAAATCGCGATGCCTACACAAAATTTTCTGACGCGGGGATAAATCCTTTACAATCTTTCGGAGCAGGTCTTATAGGCAACGGATGCGGCCTTTTCGGACAGCCCTATGTCAAGCAAAAAAGCAGGCATGGCCTGCTTTAATTCTCGTTTTTAAATAGTATTTCGCCCTCATACACCAAACCCAGCTTATCCCGGGCTACTTCCTCTACGTACTTTTTGGTGTGGGTATATTTTTCAAATTCGTCAATTTCCTGGGCACGCTTATGCTCGGCCTCAATCTGTGCCTCAAGCGATGCCTCCTTTTGGCGATACATGTCCTTCTTTGCTTTGAGCTGAATGCTGTCGAAGGCTACCACAATGAGCAGCATGATTACCACAATGTAAGCCAGAAACATACCAAAACGGTTCTGCCGCCTCTTTCTATATGCTGCTTTTTTTGCCATGGTTCCCTCATAATTTCTACAATGTATAAAAACATTGCCTGCTTATTAATGCCTGCATACTACCATTTTAAGTAATTTCATTTTAGGCGTCAACTTATTTTTTGCGCGTTTTCCGACTTTCTTTCCTTTGCGGGTAAAAAATGTAACAAATTTTACGATTTTTCGGAAGATGAATCTGAAAGGACAAAGTAAAAAGCGGATAATGCGAAACAAAATGCGGAATGTGCGTTCCACCAGTGTGGACACAAAGTGAATGACCAGAGAGCTGAGACTTTTTTTGTAGGCGATCATTCCAAGGGCGGCGCCGAATACGGCAAACCAACGCAGGATTCCGTTATTTTCTTCGTAAAGCATATAAAAAACGCCGATTGCACAGGCAATCCAAAATACCATATCTTCAAGAGAAATAAGAATATCGCTGTGCTTAATTAAACGGCGCAGGATCAAAAATCCATCATACACAAAGGTAATAATAATACCCATTAAAAAGGAATGCAGAAAGAAGGTTACTTCATTGACAATATTCTGACTCATGGACGCCTACTTAAACAAGCGGGAAAGCAGAGATTCCCCCTTGCCGCCCATTCCGGATTGCTCTGAGTAGGTAAAGCTGTCGATCCGCCCGTCAACATCCACTTCCCCCTTATCCAGAGTGAGTCTGTTTACATGCAGCTCCGCACCTTTGATCATCAGCATTCCCTGTTCTGTTTCCAATATGATTTCATTTTCGTCAAAGGACAGGACGTCGTTTACGCCCGTTAGATTACAGGTTCTCCTGTTGGAGAGTATCAGCTTATGCGCCCGTTTATTTATGTTAGTTAAGTCTTCCATAATACACCATGCCCTTTCCTCTAAGAGATTATATTACGGAACAGGTGATTATAGAATCGTATTTCAAAAAATTTTATAAATAACGGAACAATTCTTTGGCTTCTTCTTTCCGTACCGTTTCCTGGACACTCAACACTTCTACCTTTACATCCTTGTTCCCGAATGCGATTGTGATCACGTCCCCCTCTTTTACATTTGCGGAGGCCTTTGCGGGCTTGTCATTGATAAGTACGCGGCCTGCATCGCAGGCTTCGTTTGCCACGGTTCTCCTTTTGATCAGACGGGAGACCTTTAGATATTTATCTAATCTCATGTTGATACCTCATTTATCGTTTACAAAAAGAACCTGCCACGGCAGGTCCTTCAAACAGTCTTTATAAAAATTCCTATTTCCTAAGCGTTAATCAGATCCTTTAAAGCCTTGCCTGCTTTAAACTTGGGAGCTTTGGAAGCTGCAATAGGCATAACCGCTCCGGTCTGAGGATTTCTGCCGTCTCTGGCTGCTCTCTGGGATACTTCAAAAGTACCGAATCCAACCAACTGAACCTTTTCGCCCTTCTGTAATTCTTCTGAAACAACATCAGTAAAAGCCTTTAAAGCCTTTTCTGCATCTTTCTTGGATAAGCCAGATTGCTCTGCCATAGCTGCAACTAATTCTGTTTTGTTCATATTGAACTCCTCCTCTTTATATGAGTGATATTTTCTTAGATGTCTCGTTTGAAACGCCTATATCTATATATATCGTCTTTAGATATGTTTGTCAAGGTAAATTTGCCCATTTTAAGAGATTTCCCGCTTTGATAATCCCCAAAAAGCATCGGTTCCGCCCCGGTTAATCCTGTCTGGAATTATCGGTAATGGAATTATCACTAACCGAATTACCGCTCACGGTATTCTCTTTTTGAGGAGACCTGTTTTGGTCGATGGAATTTCCGCTGACCGTACCTTCCGGTTCAAGGGCCGGGAAGGAATAGGTGGCGTCCTTACCGTCGTCTGCAACGATTATATTATGACTTCTGGTTATATATCCTGTCCGGCGCAGAGTAATGGTGTGCTCGCCGGGGGTTTTAGGGTAAGTTACAGGCGCAATTCCCATATAGAGGTTATCCTGATAAACGTCTGCCCCTCCCGGAACTTCGATGGTAATCTGAGCCTGCTGGATTTCGGGTTCGGGAGAGATACTGTTTTCGGAAACGGTAGTCTGCTCCGACAAATCCATTTTGACGGTGAGGGTATTTTCGCCGTCCACCTGGATGTACTCTGAAAGACTGTCATAGCCCTGGGCCTGAGCGGTTACCATATGTAATCCCAGGGAAAGTCTCACGGGATAGGTGGTTTTTACACTCTCATTATCCACAGAAACCTTCGCGGTACTGGGGGTAACTTCGAATATCACCACGCCGTTTTCGGGCGCAGGGATTTCAATATCACCGAGATCCAGGGAGGTTACCTTATCCCTCTCGATAATTATCTCTCTTGTCTCGTCAATTCCGTCACTGTTTAGACGCACGGTGTAAGCGCCCTCCGGTATCGTGAAGAGCATATCCGGGGCGATCTGAGAAATAAGGGTTTGTCCCACTTCAATCCAGCCGCCCAAGAGGGCCTCATCATTCAGAAGCTCCAGGTAACCATGTCCCTGGTCTACGGTTATGCTCATAACCTTATTTCCTTTTCCGTTAAAGGAAAGTACATCCTGATGAATAATCTCGCTCGTATCAATGGAGCGGCCGGCCGAGAAAGCAAGGATACTGCTTTCCATTCCATAGCTTTCGTCTCCGATGGTGATACTGCCATTTTCCTGGTTAAAGCTGTATTTGGAGATTCCCTCGTATTTCCAGGCATCACTGGAAAGTGTGATTGCTCCAAGCCTTCCAAGCTCCTTGTTATAAGTAATTTCGGCAATATCGCCTTCCTGGAGCTGGGCTATGGACATAGGGCTTTTGTACTTATCCTGTATTAAGGTTGCGCCGTCATAGCTTAAAACCATGGATTCTTTTCCGTCTATTCCAAACAGGGAGAGAGATTGGTCGTCCTCATATATGGCGGCGATCACAACGGAGGCGGAAGAAGTAAAAATATTTATGTTTTCCTCCTCTGCGCCGTTTTCGTAGGCGCTTTCAAAAGTAGATTCCTGAGCCAGGCTGGCAGCGCCGCATCCTGTCAGAATAAGACACAGGCCGCAAAGGGCCAGTTTTGTTATCTTTTGTATATTTTCGATTTTCTTCATATTTATTTTGATACCTCTTTTTCTGAAAAATATGCATTTTCAGTATAGCACGTAACTGTAAATAAGGAAAGAACTAAGATAATCCATAACGTATTTTAAATTTTTCCAGAAAGGCCTGCTTATCCTTTTCCTGACCGGTTACCTTTTTCAGCTTTTCCAGATTTTTGCCGGGAATCCATGCCTTCCCTGAGTTATAATAAAAATTTACTATTTTCCAAAATTTTTCGGGATAGGAGAGCCGGTAGTATAGCTGCCTGTATTCCTCTTTTTCCATAGGCCTTATTTTATCATAGGAATCCACTAATTCAAATCCGATTTTCTCATCCCAGTTATTTTTTTCAAGCAGCTTTCTCATAAACAGATACAGATCCCTCACAGGGCTGTCGAAAGCACATTTTTCAAAATTGACCAGATTAAGCCCGTTTTCGCAGATCAAAATATTGTGATGCTGAAAATCTCCGTGGCAGATAAAGCAGGCATGCTTTTCGTGGAGGAATTCATTCTGGAAAAAGCGGAGCTCCTCGGTGATCTGTAATGCCAGATTAAAAAAATAGTCATAGCTTTGCAGAAGATAGATCTCGAAGTCCGTTTTCTGGCTTCTGTCCTTCAGATATTTCCGCACCCTGCGAAGCTCCTTGTTATGCCGCTCGAATTCTGCGTGGGCAGGGCGGGAGACATAAGCGCCGGGAAAAGGAGCGTCCATGCGGGCAGCATTATGGAAGCTGGCCAGTGTATTCATGGCCAGAGCGCATTCGTTCATATCACGGACATTGCATTCCCGGCCTTCAAAATAGGTTTTAAGCACATAGTAAGTCCCGTCCTGATCCCGGGTCAACAGTTCCTGCTCCTTATTCTTTAGGAGATATTCCACATTACAAAAATTGTTTTCCGTCACCATAGTCAGCAGGGTATTTTGGAACGCAGCCTTTTCTTTGTGGCCGGCGTATTCCTTCAATATCAAGAGTCCCTGCGGTGTTTCACAAAGAATAGCGCCCCGTCCTTTCCAGGTACGAAGCACCTCTATATCATAATTTTCCAGCAGACTGACGCTTCTGTCATTCACAGCGATTACCCCCAAATTGTGTCATATCCTATCATATGAGTAACCGCTATAAAGTATTACTTAAATTCCGGGGTATGGTTCATGACTATTTTTAACAGGGTTTCCCGGGCGTTTAAGGAAGGATTATCTATTACCATATCAAGAAGTTTTTGAAGCGTCTCCCCGATTTCCCTGCCCGGCTTCATACCGGCCTGATCTATTAGGTCTCTTCCCGACACGGCAAGAGTTTTCAGGCCGACGCATTGGCCCTCCTTCATAATCTGACGGTAGACCTGGTAAATCGCCTCCAGGCTCTCTTTTTTTTCCGTCCGCTGAAAGCAGCTCTGCGCTCTGAGATCCGCCAGCTTTATATCATATAGAAGAGGGAAAATATCCTCCCCGATCTCCATGACGGCTCTGCGCACATACCTGGGGTTGGGCAGCACCTTCTGATCATGATATTTTACTAGATTTGTAACCATGGAAACCGTGTAATTGTCAAATTTAAGCCGTTTTAGAATGCAGCGGGCCATTTCGGCAGACAGGGCGGGATGGCCGTGAAAATGATGGATGCCTTTTTCGTCTGTGGTTTGTGTTCTGGGCTTACCGATGTCATGGAAGAGCATGGCAAGACGCAGAATCTTATCCGGGGCGATCTCCTGCATAGATTTGAGAATGTGCTCTCCAACGCTGTAACAGTGATGGGGATTGTTTTGGGCAGTCTCCATGCAGGAATCAAATTCCGGCATAATGATTTTGGTAACTCCGGTTTGGTAAGCGGTCCGAAGGTTTTCGGGATGAGGGGAGGTCACCAGCTTGACAAGCTCAGCCTGGATTCTCTCTGCGCTGACGAGCCTGAGATTGGGGGCCAGTTCCTCAATAGCCTTTTGGGTTTGGGGTTCAATCCGGTAACCTAACTGAGCCGAAAAGCGGATTGCCCGCAGCATACGCAGGGCATCCTCCGAAAAACGCTCTCTGGGGCTGCCCACACAGCGGATGATTCCTGCCCTTAGATCCTTTATTCCGTCAAAGGCATCCACCAGAGAGGCCTGATCATTATAGGCCATGGCGTTGACGGTAAAATCCCTTCTTTTCAAATCCTCTAAGAGGCTGGCAGTAAAGGTGACCTCTTTGGGATGCCTTCCGTCCTCGTAATTGCCGTCAATACGGTAGGTGGTTACCTCGAATCCCTCTTTATCCAGCATGACGGTTACGGTTCCGTGCTTCAGGCCGGTATCTAAGGTTCGTTCGAAGAGACGTTTGACCTGACAGGGGGAGGCTGATGTGGTAATATCCCAATCATCCGGTGTTCTTCCCAGGATAGAATCACGGACACAGCCGCCTACCGCGTAAGCTTCGTAGCCGGCCTGTGTGATTCTGTTTATGATATATCTGACTTTTTCGGGCAGTAAGATTGTGACAGCTTCAGACATATTTCCCTTTCCTTATATTAATAGGCTTTTCCCCAGTAAACCATTTTTTTGGCGCTTTTGCCGCAGCACACGCAAGTATCGGAAAGCCTTTCCTGCTCAAAAGGCATACAGCGGCTGGTAACGCTCATGCTTTCCTTTATGGCTTCCTCACAGGCCTGTTCTCCACACCACATGGCTTTTACAAAACCTGATTTCTCTGCAAAAATTGTTTCAAATTCTTCTCTGGAGGCTGCGGTGTAGGTATGCTCCTCCAAATGGCGTCTGGCTTTTGCCAGCATGTCGCGCTGAATTGCAGCCAGAAGCTCCGAGATAGTTTCCTCCAGCCGGGAGAGAGAAACCTCAAGCTTTTCCCGGGTGTCACGGCGGCAGACAATGCATTTGCCGGCCTCTATATCCTTAGGGCCGATTTCCACCCGAAGAGGGATGCCGCGCATTTCCTGCTCTGAGAATTTCCAGCCGGGGCTCTTGTCGCTGTCGTCAACCTTTACGCGAAAGCCTCCAAGCTTACTTTGCAGCTCGTATGCATTTTCAAGAACCCCTTCTTTTTTCTGCTGGATGGGGATGATCATCACCTGGGTGGGAGCGATTTCGGGAGGAAGAACCAGACCGGAATCGTCCCCGTGAACCATGATAATGGCGCCGATAATTCTGGTGGATACACCCCAGGAGGTTTGATGCACATATTTTAACTGATTGTCCTTGTCGGTAAACTGAATGCCGAAGGCTTTGGCAAAGCCGTCCCCGAAGTTGTGGCTTGTTCCGGACTGCAGAGCCTTGCCGTCATGCATCAAAGCTTCTATTGTATAAGTAGCTTCTGCCCCGGCAAATTTTTCCTTTTCGGTTTTCCGGCCCTTAACTACAGGAATGGCCAGAACCTCTTCACAGAAGTCGGCATAAACATTCAGCATCTGTTCCGTCCTCTCCTGGGCTTCCTGAGCCGTGGCATGGGCGGTGTGGCCCTCCTGCCACAAAAATTCACGGGAACGAAGGAAAGGCCTTGTTTCCTTTTCCCAGCGTACTACGCTGCACCACTGGTTATAGACTCTGGGCAGATCCCTGTAAGAATGAATATCGCTTTTATAAAAATCACAGAAAAGGGTTTCGGATGTAGGCCTGACACACATTCTTTCCTGAAGAGGATTTAATCCGCCGTGGGTAACCCATGCAACCTCGGGGGCAAAGCCTTCCACGTGATCCTTTTCTTTCTGCAGCAGACTTTCGGGAATGAACATAGGCATATATACATTTTCCACCCCTGCAGCCTTAAAACGTTCATCCAGCCGTTTCTGGATATTTTCCCAGATTGCGTATCCGGCAGGCTTGATCACCATACAGCCCTTTACATTGGAGTAATCGATTAACCCAGCTTTTGTCACCACATCCGTGTACCACTGGGCAAAATCCTCATTCATGGATGTGATTGCTTCTACTAATTTTTTTTCTGCCATTTTGTCCTCCTCTTCTTCGTGCATAACGAAAGGGTGGCCCACCATCTCCATCCCACAAGGGACCGGAATCCGGCGGTACCACCCTACTTAATGTATAAACAGCTTCCGTCTCTGGCAAACTGTTTGAACATTCTCCTTTACATGAGGATAACCCGCACAGGGTATCCTTTTGCATCAACCGTTATCGCCGGCGCTACGCTGTATTTTCATACAGAACTCCAAGGCAGGTTCCGGACCTTTCACCAAAGAATCTTTCAGCGCCTTTTCGTTTGAAAGGAAAAGGGATTCTCTCTCTGCTGGCTTTTGTGTGCGTACTAGTCCTCTTCTTCGTTACGTTTTATTTAGATTTCAGTTGTAATATCCTGATTGTAGATAAAATTTTTCTGTTTGTCAACTGTTTATCGGAGAAAATCTGTTGCTGCGCAGGACGGCCTCCCCCATGCCCATAATGAGAAAGAGAAAGGGGAGATTCAGCACATGGGAAAAGCTCACCAGGTTGTGGATCAGATAGCAGAATACGCACACAGCCATAGGATAGAGCGTCTCATATTCGGTTTTCTGCTTCAGGCATCTTACCAAAAAGGAAAGAAGGATTCCCAGGTAAAGGAAGGTGCCTGTTATTCCGGTATTTACCAGGCTGGTAAGCAGTTCGTTATGGGAATTTGTCAGCCGGCTTCCTCCAAACGCGGCGCTAAGTTCCTCTGCCAGCTCCGGCAGGGAATAGGCCATGGCGGAAAAACAGTCCGGGCCAACGCCCAGCATTTTTTTTGAGAAAGGCATTTGAAGAAATAAATTCCATCCGGCCTTTAGGGCGGCGCCTCTGCCGTTTCCCCAGGATGCATTGAGCAGAAACAGGCTGTTTTGTGAAAGAAAGGGGATTCCCTCCCTTGTATTTTTTAAAGCCAGAAAAAGCCACAGAAAAAGCCCAAAAGCTGCAAGAAAGATAAGTATTCTACGGACGCTGTTTTTCAGGCTGCGGCAAATATTTCTTTTCCTTAAAAATAAGAAAAGAAAAAATGTGAAGATACCGGCGAAAGGGATTCCCCTGGAATTGGCCAAAAGCAGGCACAGGTTATTTGCCTCATAATTGTATCCCCCCGGAAAGATATAAAATAATATCCTTACCAGAAAGGCGGAAAAACACCACAGAGAAATGGGTAAAAGGCAGTTAACAAGCCATAATGTGCGGCAGGAGGCGATCCACAGGAGAATAAAAAGCAGAGCAGCCCAAAAGAGAAGAATACTCTCGCTGCCCTGGCAGAACCCTGCTGTGAAGGCAAGAACGGTGTAGAGCGCATATACCGGATTTTTCCATGAGGAAAAGAGCCCTTTTTTCTGAGAAGGATTTGTGCCGTGGTCACAAAAAATAAGAGGGCAAATGCCTAAAGGGGCAAGGACGCAGAGGTAGCCGCAAAACCAGTTGATATTTCCAAGCGTAGAGATAAATCCCGGCTGGCGGATTTTCAGGGGAATCAGATAAAAGGAAAACCGATCCAGAATACCCAGAATAAATACTGCTCCGGATACAGCCATTTGCGTGTACAGGATAAGATTATTTTTAATCCAGAGCCTGGATATAAGAAAATACAGACTGCACAGTATAAGGAAAAGAACCAACCCCATATACCAGCCTTCTGTTCCGCCAAAGGCCTCCCCGGGGTAATCGGAATGTACAAAGGAAAGAAAGAGTTCTGTGGCAAAGAGCATTACCAAAAGATCGGTAGGGGACAGCCCGCTTAAATCCATGGAGGGAGCCTGTTTTGATCTGTACTGTAAAAGCAGTTTTTGTACGCCTGAGAGGATACTGATTAAAAACAGGATTCCAACCGCGGCGAGGGAGCTGTAAAGAAAAAAGTGATATTTTGCCTTGCCTATATCCACGTATCCCTGCTTCATATAAAAGGGGTATATACCGAAGATAAGTAACAGATATGCAGTTGTAAACAGATTTCCTGCTTTTTTGGCCAATATGATTCCCTGCTTTCTTTTTAACTGATTATAGCAGGGAAGGAAAAAGACTGCAAGATAACCTAGTCTTCAGAAGGGGATGCTGTATTCTCGTTATAAGAGGGCTGCGCAGAGTGGGCCTGCAGATCCCACAAATACTTACAGGTTTCACAGATGATCACCAGAGAGAGGGGGCCTTTGATAATCCCCCAGATTCCGAATAGATGAAGTCCTGCAAAAACGGCAAATAAAATCCCTACGGGCCAGAGACCTACACGGTCTCCGATCAGCTTCGGCTCCAGGAATTCCCGGATCAGCGCGCATACAGCATAAAGAATAAAGTAAAGGAAGGCCAGAATATAACGGCCGCTGATCAGTTGATAGAGCGCTAACGGGATCAGCATGATGCCTGTCCCGATGAAGGGAAGCATGTCCATAATCCCGGTTATAACTCCATAAAAAATGCCGCCCTTCATGCCGCTCAGCGTCAATACGGCAGCGCATAGAGCGCTGATAATACAAAGGATGATGAGCTGGGCTCTGATGAAGGTTTTGATGTAAAGGATAATTTTTTCACCGATTTCACGCACGGCCCTGAAATCCTGTTCTTCTTTCAGCTTTTGGATCAGCCGGTCATAATCCTTGACAATCAAAAGTGCGGCGATAATCATAACCACAAGAAAGCTGACAAAGCCGGCAATATTTTTGGCATAATCCATGGATTTGCCCATAACGGCCGGCAATATATTTACTTCAAGGTTTTCAATCAGAATGTTCACCTGCTCCAAAACAAACTCTTCTATCTGCACACCGTCTATGCCGAAATGCTGCTCTATCAGGTCGCAGCAATTACAAAGCAGCATACTGAGCTCCTCCTGGTAATCAGGCATCTGGCAGGCTAATTTGCCGCCGCCTGTAAAAAGGGCGGAGAGCAGCAGCCATATAGCAACGATAAAGATAATGGCTGCGATAAAAAGTATAATTCCCGCAAGAATGGATTTTTTTATTTTTATTTTTTTGTGGAGAGCCGATGCCAGGGGGTTTAGAAGGCCGGAAAGAAGAAGGGCTAAAAGAAAGGGAGAAGCAATGGGGCTTACATATTTCATGGCAAGATAAACCACTAGAATTACAATTACTGCTGTAGAATATTTTTTCACGGTCTGCGTCATATTGATCCCTAACATAAAAATCACCCACACTTTTCCAATTTCTGATTGCTATTGGTAGTATGGGTAATTTCAGTTGAAATATGACTGATTATTTCTAAATTCCTCTGGTAAAGAAAGGAAGAAAGATTTCTGCCTCCGGCTGTTTTTCGAAGGAAATTTCTTCCCGGGTTACAGGATGGTGAAAAATCAGTTTGTATGCACACAGGGCCACATTCCGGCACCCTGTTTTCTGACTGAGGGCTTTTGAAAAAGACGTACCGTATTTACTGTCTCCGAGCAGAGGCATATCCGCATGAGCCATCTGGGCTCGTATTTGATGGTGCCTTCCGGTGAGCAGCCGGATTTCCAAAAGCGAGATTAGCTGGCTTTTTGGAAAGGAGGAAGGGCGGGGGGAGGAAAGATGGCGGGCGTAATCCCGGTATTCTTTGTAGCCGTGTACTTCCTCGATTACCATTAAGGTCTGTAGCTGTCTGTAATCTAAAACCGCTTTTTGAGCGCCGGGAAAACCCTCCTTTACGATCAGGGATTGATTGGACCGGGCATCCTTATAGAGATAATCCTCCAATCGCCCATGCGTGTCTGCGGGTGAGCCAAGGACTACGGCATAGTAATATTTCTGCATTTGACCGTTGGTAATCTGCCGGCTCAGGCCGGCTGCGCAGGCCTTTGTTTTTCCGAATACCAAAAGACCGGAAACCGGCTGGTCTAACCGGTGAACGATCCCAAGGTAGGGTTCCCGGCAGGATTTGCTGCCGGGCTTTTGGGCCAGATAATTTTTCAGTTCGCTGACCATGTCCTGTTGGCCGATCCTGGCTGTTTGTGTTGCAATTCCTGCCGGTTTATAGACGACAATGATATGTTGATCTTCAAAGAGAATGTTTTTTTGCACCGAATATCCCAGCTTTCCGTATTCTCAGACCTTGAATCTGTATCCGACTCCCCAGATTGTCTCGATATATTGCGGTTTGGCGGAATCGTACTCTATTTTTTCCCGTATTTTCTTGATATGCACGGTGACAGTGGCGATGTCCCCGATGGAATCCATATCCCAGATTTCACGGAAGAGCTCCTCTTTGGTATATACATGATTGGGATGCTCGGCAAGAAAAGTGAGCAGATCGAATTCCTTACCGGTAAAGGCTTTTTCCGTGCCGTCAACGATCACCCGGCGTGCGGTTTTGTCGATGCGTATGCCGCGGATTTCGATAATATCGTTGTTTTTTTGGCTGGAGCCAACCAAACGGTTATATCTTGCCATATGGGCTTTTACCCTGGCCACCAGCTCGCTTGGGCTAAAGGGCTTGGTCATATAGTCGTCGGCCCCCAGGCCCAGGCCGCGGATTTTGTCAATATCGTCTTTTTTGGCAGATACCATGATGACAGGGATGTTTTTCTCCTCCCGGATATGTCTGCAAATCTCAAATCCGTCCATTCCAGGCAGCATCAGATCAAGGACGATTAAGTCAAATTCTTTGGATAAAGCGGCTTTCAGGCCGGTATCTCCTTCATTACAAATCTCTACCTCGAATCCGCTCAGCTCCAGATAATCCTTTTCCAGATCGGCGATGGACTCTTCATCTTCGATAATTAAAATTTTGCTCATCTGTATTTCCTCCTGTTTTATTCCGCTTCCTGATATTTCCGTATTACAAAATGCATGCAGGTGCCTTCCCCTTCTTTGCTGGTTGCCCAGATATAACCGCCATGGTCTTCAACAATTTTCTTGACAATGGAAAGACCGATTCCGCTTCCGCCCTGGGCGGAATTTCTGGAGGTATCTGTCCGATAGAAACGCTCAAATATTTTGGGCAGGTCTTTGGCGGCGATTCCCTTTCCGTTATCCTCTATCTCAACCCGTATGGAATCCAGCTCATCTAATATCCGGATGTCAATCTGGCCTTTGGGCTTATCGAGATATTTAACGCTGTTTCCTATGATATTATTGATCACCCTCTTTAATTGTTCCGGGTCGGCAATGATAAGCGTGTCCGGAGCGACCAGATTGGAATAATCCAGGGCAATATTTTTGGATTCTAAGTCCAGCCCTACCTCCTCAATACAGTCCCCGAAATATTCAGAAATATTTATTTTGTGGAAATGATAAGGAATTCTGTTGGAATCAATGCCTGAATAAACAGTCAGCTCATTGATCAGCCGATCCATATCCATGGCTTTATTATAAATGGTTCTGATATATTTGTCTATTTTTTCCGGTGTGTCCGCCACGCCGTCCATGATGCCCTCCACATATCCTTTAATAGCGGTGATGGGGGTTTTCAGGTCATGGGAGATATTGCTGACCAGCTCCTTATTTTGCTTTTCGGCCAGGATTTTTTCGTCGGTGGATTCCTTGAGACGAAGCCGCATATCCTCATAATTGCGGTAGAGCTCGCCGATCTCTCCGTCATCCTTATCCGGAAGCATATATTCCAGGTTGCCCTCTGCGATGTTCTGCATGGCAATGTTGAGCAGGTTGATTGGGACGAAAACCCCTCTGCTGATCCAATTAGTCAGAAAAAGGCTTGTGAAGATCAGAATGACCATAATGGCAATGGCCATATCCACAAAAAGCTTTCTTGAGAGGATATGGTTTGCGCGGGTAATGATGAAAAAGCTTCCCTCACTGCCGTCAAGAAAATAGAAGTCCATCTGGCGCACCAGCTTTTTCATGGAATCATAGTAAATACTTTGATTCTGCCGCTTTCTGACATTAGATTCCTCAAATTCCGGCAGCACGTCGAAAATCTGCTGGGCGGCAAGCTCGTTTCCGGCATAGTAAAGAGTATTCTCTTTCCTGACCATAATATAAGAAGATCGGTTTACGATCTGCTCATTAATACGTGCAAGAACTTCGGGATTTTCCAGGGCAGCAGGCTCCTTGTCCAGAATATCTTCTACCTCCAGGAAAATTTCGTCCGAAATTATCTGAAATACCTGGGTGGGGTCTATTAACATATTGTAGTCATTGTTATGGAAACCATATTCCTCCTGTTCATGGATCAGATAAGCGCCGATACAGAGAAAGGCTGTGCAGGCAAGCACCAATGGCAGCAGGATAATTGTAAGAAATGTGATGATCAGTCTGGTTTTAAATTTCATGATGAGCCTCACGTACAACTTAATATATGATCTATGAGGAACCTGGCGCGCAGGAGAGGATTCCCTATGACGTATTATAACATAAAGAGAAGGGCGGGAGGTATTAAAGAATAGAGGAAACTCTAAAAATTTTATAAAGCAATTTACAGGAGGAACCGGAACGGTCAGGCTCAAAAAGCCCCCGATGCCGCAGGAATTGGCTTGAAGAGAGGGAAATATTGTAGTATGATCAAAGAGATAAGGGGGACAAAAAATGGATACTGTCAAATTTGAGAGAAATGCGAAGATAAAAATGATTGCCCATCGGGGCGTCAGCGGACTGGAGACTGAAAATACCTGCGCGGCTTTTGTGGCGGCCGGGAACCGAAGCTATTTCGGAGTAGAAACGGATGTTCATGTCAGTGCTGACGGTGCCTTTATTATATTTCATGATGACGATACAGAAAGGGTAGGGGCGGAGAAGTATACGATAGAGGAGACGGATTCCCAAATCCTGCGTGATTTGCTCCTTACCGACATAGATGGCGGAGATAAGACCAGAAGTGATCTTAGGATTCCCTTTTTGCGGGAGTATGTGCGTATCTGCCGAAAATATGAAAAAATCAGCGTATTGGAGCTTAAAAATTCTATGGCGCCTGATGCAATTGCAGGAATAGTAAACGAGATCCGCGAAGAGGGATGGCTGGAGAATGTGATATTTATTTCCTTTGCCCACAAAAATCTGGTGGAACTGCGCCGTCTGTTGCCAAAGGCAAAGCTTCAGTTTCTGACCATGGATGCCGCTGACGAGAAACTGCTCCCGTTATTGGAGCCGTGGGAGCTTGACTTGGACATCTATTATCCGGCCCTGACCAAAGCCGGGCTGGTGCTCATGCACGAGCACGGGATAGAAGTGAATTGCTGGACGGTGGACGAGCCTGCTGACGCCAAAAGGCTGGCAGAATGGGGAATCGACTATATCACCAGTAATATATTGGAGTAGTTAACAGTTTACTCTTGACTTTAACAAAAAAATATATATAATAAAAACAGTAATAGTTACTATTTTCGATACCGGAGAGGAACTTATATGAAGCTGAAGCACAGCAGACAGAGGGATTCCATAAAAGAATTTCTGGCCTCCAGAAAGGATCACCCCACTGCGGATGTTGTATATGCAGGGGTTCGGCAGAGCTTTCCTAGTATTAGTTTGGGGACGGTATACCGGAACTTAACGCTTCTTGCAGATATAGGCGAGATCGCGAGGCTTCGGGTGGGGGACGGTGTGGATCATTTTGATTATGATATTTCGCCGCATTATCATTTTGTTTGCTCCGAATGCGGATGTGTCAGTGATTTAGAGCTCCCATTTACGCAGGAGCTGACGGAAGCGGCAAGAAAGGACTTTGCAGGTGAAATTGCAGGCCAGATCACCTACTTTTATGGCCGTTGTATTGATTGCAGCAAGGGATAGGGAGAAATGCGGATCTGCTTGTCAGATTGCATTAGATATATTAATTTTATCAAAGAAAAGGAGATAGAGCTATGAAATTTGTATGTCAGGTATGTGGTTATGTTCATGAAGGAGATGCAGCACCGGAGAAGTGTCCTGTTTGTAATGCACCCGCAGAAAAGTTTACTGCTCAGGGCGCAGAGATGACATGGGCTGCAGAGCACGTAGTAGGGGTGGCTCAGGGCTCAAGCGAAGATATTATGGCAGATCTTAGAGCTAACTTTAACGGTGAGTGTACAGAGGTTGGTATGTACCTTGCAATGGCAAGAGTTGCGCACAGAGAAGGCTATCCTGAAATCGGACTTTACTGGGAAAAGGCTGCTTACGAGGAGGCAGAGCATGCCGCTAAATTTGCAGAGCTGCTTGGCGAAGTAGTTACTGATTCCACCAAGAAGAATCTTGAAATGAGAGTGGAGGCTGAAAACGGCGCTACTGCCGGCAAGTTTGATCTTGCTAAGAGAGCTAAGGCTGCTAATCTTGATGCGATCCATGATACCGTTCATGAGATGGCGCGCGACGAGGCAAGACACGGCAAGGCATTCGAGGGTCTGCTTAAGAGATACTTTGGTTAATCAGAAGTGCCGTAAATTCAACATTTTTTAGGATTTAGGGGTATGTTAGAGCAATCTGATATACCCTTATTTTTCTGCAAGCGGTTGTGTCTGGATGTGGGTTTAAAAAAAGAGATAAGCATTAACTTATCTCTCTTAGATATTGCAATAAACAAATAGGAATTTATTTATAACTTTTTAATTGGAAAAAACATATAATTCTTCCCTGTCTGTGGACAGGTAAAATCGTGAACTGCTCCTGCTAATGGAATAGCATTATCTTCCAGATATTTTATTGCCTCTGAAAAGGTAGAATCATTTTCACATTCTATATAAATATATTCATAGCCGGGAATAATCCATTTTGTCCAACCGTTGGGGGCTTCTGCATCCTCCCTGCATTCTACCCCGGCAAGATAAAGTCCTTTGTTGAAATCTTCCCACGGATTGAATGAGTGCGAGAAATCAGACATAGCACCCCATATACCGCTGATATTTCCATTCTCATCTTTCTTAGCCAAATGCTGAACTTCTTCAAAGTGAGAATTTGCATCCTCCCATAATCTTTGAATAAAACCCTCTCCGTCTAAAGTTGAACCCGCTTTTCCTATTACAACAAAAGACTCCTTTACACACCTTTCAACTTTCATATTTTCCTCCCACAATTCTGATTTATAAAAATGAATTATACCATAATTTGTAAGGAAAAGGCACTTTTTGAATAATATCTTTACCCGTTTATATAATGTAATGTTTCATAGGGGATTGTCCCTAAATGTTGTCCTTTCCTCTTGACATAAACCCTTGTAAATACTACAATATTTATGTCCCGGCTGGTGAAAATCCCGTGATACCGTTCATGAGACGGCCCGTGACGAGGCAAGACACGCATAAGCATTTGAGGGACTTTTTAAGAGATATTTTAGCGAAGAGCTACAAATCCTACAGTTGCCGGAAAGAGAGGTATTTAAAAGCTCTCTTGTGGATAATTTAAGTAATAACAACAAGGAAAGGAGAGAATTACGATGCAGAAATATTTTTGTAACCCTTGCGGGTACACGTATGACCCTGAGAAGGGGGATCCTGAGCACGGGATTGCTCCGGGAACAGCTTTTGAGGATCTTCCGGATGACTGGTGCTGCCCTTTATGCGGCGTAAACAAGAGTATGTTCCAGCCTTGCATTAACAATTATAACTAAATATTTTTCAAAAAATAACTTATTAAATAACAACGTCAGAGAGCGAATGCAGGTGAATGCATTCGCTCTCTGACGTTATGTAACAGTTCATGAAGTTTAATGTTTGTCTCTTTTTGAAGGACATTCCGCTTTCCATAGATTATTAAACGATTTTGGAGTAGCCAAATCCGTTTGCAAAGGCATCAATGGGTGCGTTTTCTTTGCACAGAGCACAGCCTTCGGGTTCATAAGTCCGGTAATTGGGAATATCGGCAATCGTAAAAAGCGCGTTGATCGGAATGCCCATGACACTGTTGGCAGCGCTGAAAACAGCGCTGATCCCGCTGATTTTAGCTCCATAATAAGTAAGAGCACGGCTCGCCTTGACAAGGGTTTGGCCGGTAGTGGCAGAGGCCAGAAGCAGAAGCACATTTTTGCCCTTAATCATTGGAAGCATATTTTCTCTGATGACAAGCTGCCCTGAGTTTACATATTCCGGGGTCACAATATAGATGGTCTTGTGGGAATTCATGGAGTAAACGCCTGCTTTGGTCAGTTCCTCCGCTAACAGAGCACCTATGATCTCACAGCCCTCAATGCAGACAATCGTATCCACAATCGTGGTCGGTGAGATGTGTTCACCCAGCGCCCGCGCAGCCGCCGAAGCTTCGCTGAGCCTGGATTTTAGAGTGGTCATATCCAGAAAATAATTTACATGTGAGTTGGGTGTCACAAAGTGTCCCGGAATGGTGTGCAAAACCACATCAGGGTGTTTTTTGGATCTGATCTTAATAGCTTCTTGCATAAAATGCACCTCCTTTTGGTTTCTTTGCCGCTGTTAAAGCGTATAGCTATTTAAATACTTTTCCTGTTCAGGAGTGAGAACGTCAATCTCCTTACCAAGGAAAGCAAGCTTTCGCTTCGCCACATCCAGATCTACTTCTCTGGGAACGTCGATCAGCTTTTCGGTGAGCTCACTTCCGTGCTCTACCAGGTATTTTGCGGATAAAGCCTGGATGGCAAAGCTCATATCCATGATTTCGGCAGGATGTCCGTCGCCGGCGGCCAGGTTAACAAGCCGTCCCTCTGCCAGAATAAAGATCCATTGTCCGGTGGGGAGCTTGTAGCCCATAATATTTTTTCTTTGTTCTCTGGTTTCCACGGCTATTTCGCGAAGTCTTGCCATATCAATCTCGCAGTCAAAATGGCCTGCGTTGCAGAGAATGGCGCCATCCTTCATTACCTTGAAATCTTCCTCGTCAATAACCTTGTCGCATCCGGTGACGGTTACAAAGAAGTCACCTATTTTGGCAGCCTCGTTCATAGGCATTACTTCAAATCCGTCCATGACCGCTTCGATCGCTTTAATCGGATCGATTTCCGTCACAATGACTCTTGCTCCAAGACCCTTTGCACGCATGGCGGTTCCCTTGCCGCACCATCCATAGCCGGCAACTACGACTCTTTTTCCTGCCACGATAAGATTCGTGGTGCGGTTGATGCCGTCCCATACAGATTGGCCGGTACCATAGCGATTGTCGAAGAGATGCTTACAGTCGGCATTGTTTACTCTTACCATAGGGAATTTTAATTCGCCTGCTTTGTTCATGGCCTCCAGACGGATAATTCCGGTCGTGGTTTCTTCGCAGCCTCCGATAATGGCAGGAATCAGTTCCGGCATTTTGGTGTGAACCATATTCACCAAATCGCCTCCGTCATCGATAATGATGTTGGGGCCGGCCTCCAGGACGTGGCGGATATGGGTTTCATATTCCTCGGGAGTGCAGTTGTACCATGCATGAACCTCCAGCCCGGCTTTCACCAGTGCGGCGGCTACATCGTCCTGGGTAGAGAGGGGGTTGGAACCGGTGACAAACATCTGGGCGCCGCCTGCTTTTAATACAAGGCAAAGATAAGCCGTTTTAGCCTCCAGATGGACGGAGAGGGCGATTTTTTTGCCTGCAAAAGGTTTGGACTGTTCAAATTCCGCTTCCAGGGTGCGCAGAAGGTCACAGTTTCTTTTTACCCATTCAATTTTGCGTTCTCCGGATTCTGCCAAATTAATGTCTCTGATTTCGCTGTTCATGTTTTCCTCACATTCCGCTGCTTCAGCAGCATTTACTCAGGCAGGGCTTTCAATCCCTGACCTTCTTTAAAGTTGCCTCAGCCGAATTTTTATTAGAGTGATGGTCGTCTGGCCTATCATCACTTGCTTGTCAGCAGCTTGTACAAGCTGAGCCTTTGCATTTATTGATCAACACCCGAAAAAGATATTCCCATACGGGCGATGATTTCATTTACTTTCTGATATACCAGCTCTTCGTTTAAGGTAAGGATTTTCCTGTTTTCCATGGTTAATTTCCCGTCTATAATGAGGGTTTCGACCTCGGAGCCGTTGGCTGAATAGGAAAGCCCGGCAATCAGGTTATTCCTGGGGGTAAGGGAAGGGGTATTCAGGTTGAGAATAGCAATATCGGCTTTTTTTTCTTCTTCCAGGGAACCGGTTTCCTTTTCAAGCCCTAGGGCTCTGGCTCCGTTTATTGTTGCAATGCGGAAAGTCTCCTGCGCACTGATACATTGAGGGGTCTTGTTGACACCCTTATGGATCAGGGCCAAAAGATTTAATTCATGGAACATATTAAGGCTGTTATTGCTTGCAGCCCCATCGGTGCCAAGACAGACATTAATTCCTTTCCGGAGCATCTCCGGGACAGGTGCAAAGCCGTTGCCCAGCTTCATATTGCTGGCGGGATTGGTTACTACGCTGACATTCCTGCGCTTAAGAATATCCATATCGCTGTCTGTAATCTGTACGCAGTGAGCAGCTATGGCGGGTACGTCGAACAATCCGTTTTGATCGGCCATCTCAATGGGAGAGAGGCCGTATTTATCTTTGATCTGCTGAATTTCGCTTTCGCTTTCGGAAAGGTGGACGTGGATTCCCATGCGGTTCTTTTTCGCTTCCCCGGATACGATGCGCATGTAGGTGTCGTCGCAGGTATAGGGAGCATGAGGGCCTAACATAAAGGTAAGTCGGTCGCAGTCCTTAGCGGCATCTCTTTCTTCGTAAGCCTGCCGAAGCCTTTCCTGTCCTCCCTCATCACTGCCGTTCCCCACAAGCCCCCGGCAGATTACAGCGCGCATACCGGATTCCTTTACGGCCCTGGTGGTCTGATGGATGTTCATCTGCATATCGTTGAAGCAGGTAGTGCCGCTTTTCATCATCTCGATGATCGCCAGGCAGGCGCCCCAATAGGTATCCTCATCGGTCATCTTCTGCTCAATGGGATCAATTTTCCCAAAGAGCCAGTCCATAAAGCTCAAATCGTCTGCTACATTTCTCATAAAAGACATATAGGAATGGGTGTGGCAGTTGATAAGACCCGGAATGGCAAGCTTGTCCTTTCCGTCGATGATCTTATCGGCCGAAAAATTTGCCGGTTTATGCCCGATTGCCACGATGCGGCTGTCTTCAATATAAATATCCGTTTCTTTCACCATATTATTTATATTCAAAAGCCGGTCTGCGTGGGGGGAAGATTTCTGATCTTCCGGAAGAACAGCCAGTATATTGCGTAATAAAATTCCCATGATAAATTTGTATCCTTTCTTTATTATTTGTATCAGGGATTGACGATGTTTCTGTCCTCTCCCTTAAGAAATGCCTCAATATTCCGGCAGGTTTCCGAAACGCAGCGGTTTCGCGCCTCAATACTTGCCCATGCAAGGTGAGGGGTGATGATCAGCTTGCTGCTGTCTTTGATTTTGCCTAAAGGGTTATCCTCGCGAATCGGCTCTGCGCTTATTACATCCAGGCCGGCCCCGGCTATAAGGTCTTCGGTCAGGGCAGTATATAAAGCGCTTTCGTTGACTACAGGCCCGCGGGCTACATTGATTAATATGGCGTTCCTTTTCATTTTTCTGAAGGCGTCCAGATTAATCAGATCCCGGGTTTTGTCGCTTAAGGGACAATGGAGGGATAAAAAGTCGGATTCTTTTAACAGGGTATCAAAATCCACCCGCTCATATTCCATGCAGGTACTGTTGCCGGAGGCGGAGTAGAAGATAACCCTGCAGCCAAAGGCTGCGGCGATTGAAGCCACCTTTTTGCCTATATTGCCCATTCCCACAATCCCCCAGGTTTTTCCTGCAACCTCGGTAAAGGGAATGTCAAAATTCGAAAAACGGTCCTGTGCCCCATAAGCTCCGGATTTTACATATTCGTCATAGTGGCGGAGCTTTTCAAGAACATAAAAACAAAGGGCAAAGGTATGCTGTGCCACTGCATCGGTAGAATAGTTTACCACATTGGCGACTTTAATCCCTCTGCTTTTACAGTAAGCAAGGTCAATATTATCATAGCCGGTGGCAAACTCGCAGATCAGTCTGACCCTGGGGGCATCCTTTAGAGTTTCCTCGTTTAGAGGAGCCTTGTTTGCAATAATAATTTCTGCATCTCTCAGCCTGCCGTCTATATCATCTCTGGTGGTGTTAGGATATACGGTCACTTCGCCGAATGCCCTTATATCATCTATGGAAACATCCAGCCCGACGCTGTTTCTCTCCAAAACAACTATTTTCATCAGCTTTCTCCTTTAAAAATAATAAAAATCCGGGAACTGGTTCCCAGGGCCTTTGCAGCCTCTTTCTATTATATAAAATATTTTCTGTTTTGAACAGATAGGAATTGACAATTCTTTTATGGAACACGGTTTGTCTGTTATCCTGAGCCCGGTGAATCAGAGGTAGACTTTTCCAGGCGGATATGATTTAATGAAATTATCTTTCAGACAGAAAAATATTAAATACGATTCGGAGGAGAAGGGAATGAAACTTGCTTTAATCGGCGCGGGGCAAAGGGGGATGATTTATTCGGAGTATGCCTGTTTTGAGAAAGGCATTGAGATCGTGGCAGTGGCGGATCCGGATAAGAAAAAAAGAGAGATTGCCGCAGAAAAATTTTCTATAAAAGAAGAGCGGCAGTATAAAGATGCGGATGAGTTTTTCCGGGAGGAAAAGCTCTGTGATGCCGTTATCATTTCTACCTTGGATAAGGATCACTTTCAGCAGGCCATGAAAGCGTTGGAGGTTGGCTATGATATTCTTCTGGAAAAGCCTATATCGCCGGACCCCCAGGAGTGTATTCGAATCAGCGAAGAGGCAGGCAGACGGGGCAGAAAAATTACGGTATGTCATGTGCTTCGCTATACGGATTTTTTCAGTACCATCAAAAGAGTGCTGGATACAGGGGAGCTTGGGCGTATTGTTGCCATTCAGCACAATGAAAATGTAGGTAATTTTCATATTGCCCACTCTTTTGTGCGTGGAAACTGGAGAAGGAGCGACACCACCAGCCCCATTATTATGGCAAAGTCCTGCCATGACATGGATATTTTGGCCTGGCTTGCAGGAAGCGAGGCCAAAAAGATTTCCTCCTTCGGAAGTCTGGCACATTTTAAAGAAGAAAACGCGCCGGCTGGAAGCGCTGCCCGGTGTCTGGATTGTGGGGTTGCGCAGCAGTGCCATTACAATGCAGTCCGTGCCTACCTTCCTGTGCGGGGATCCTGGCCGGCCAGCGTGTTGACGCCTGATCAGACAGAGGAAGGAATTATGGAGGCCCTGCGGACAGGCCCTTACGGGAGATGCGTGTACCGCTGCGACAATACGGTATGTGATCACCAGGTGACGATCATTGAATTCAAAAACGGGATTCACGCCAGCTTTACGCTGAGCGGCTTTACCGACCGGGTGTGCCGCACCATGAAAATTATGTGCGAACAGGGAGAAATCCGGGCAGAGGATGACGGCAACCAGATTGAGATCATTAAATTTTCGTCCAATGCCGTTGATCCGGTAGAAAAGAAGGTAATTCGCACAGCGGTTCCAAATGCCGGCCACGGAGGCGGAGACGCGTCGTTGATGGAAGATTTTATCGGTAATTTCGGGAATGACTCTGCGCAGAGCCGGACTGCAATTAAGAATTCCATAGAAAGCCACATCATGGCTTATGCTGCAGAGAGCTCAAGGGTGAGCGGTAAGACGGTAGATGTGGATGAGCTGAAAGCAAAGTTAATGGAAGGATGTGCTGATTGACAGGTCAGCCGACTAAAAATCCCTGAAAGGAAATATCTTTTCGGGGATTTTCCTTTCAGGGATTTTCGTTGTTCTTACAACCGCTTAAGAAGTTCCTCGCGCTGGGCCTCATAACCGGGCTTTCCCAGGAGGGCAAACATGTTCTTTTTGTAGCTCTCAACGCCGGGCTGGTTAAAAGGATTTACACCCAGCAGGTATCCGCTTACACCGCAGGCAAATTCAAAGAAATAGAAAAGCTGCCCTAAATAAAACTCGTTTACTTCGGGAACCGTAATCATAAAATTAGGAACCTGACCGTCGGTGTGGGCAAGAATGGTACCGTTCATGGCGCTTTTGTTTACGAAATCCACACTTTTTCCTGCAAGATAATTCAATCCGTCCAGGTCTACAGGCTCTTCCTCGAGAAGAATCTCTTCCCTGCTGGTCTCGATATTGATTACGGTCTCAAACATATTCCTGGAACCGTCCTGGATAAACTGTCCCATAGAGTGAAGGTCTGTGGTAAGATCAACACTTGCCGGGAATATCCCCTTCTGATCTTTGCCTTCGCTTTCCCCATAGAGCTGTTTCCACCATTCAGAAACGTAGTGGACACTGGGTTCGTAATTGGCAAGAATTTCAATGGATTTTCCTTTTCTCAAAAGAATATTACGCAATGCGGCATATTTGAGAGCGTCGTTTTCTTCAAAGGAAGCTTCCAAGGCCGCCTTGCGCCCGGCCTGTGCGCCTTCCATCAATTTGTCAATATCTGCGCCGCTCACCGCGATGGGAAGCAGGCCTACCGCAGTAAGGACCGAGAAACGTCCGCCCACATCATCAGGGACTACAAAGCTTTCATAGCCTTCTTCTGTGGCAAGGTTTTTGAGAGAACCTCTTGCCTTGTCGGTAGTAGCATAAATTCTTCCGGCGGCTTCTTTCTTGCCGTATTTCTTTTCCAGCATACCTTTAAATACCCGGAAGGCGATGGCCGGCTCTGTGGTAGTGCCGGATTTGCTGATCATATTGATGGAAAAGTCCCGCTCGCCTATGACGTCCATCAGATGCTTAATATAAGTAGAACTAATGGAATTCCCGACAAAATAAATTTCAGGAGTTTTTCGGATTTCCTTGCCGACCGTGTTGTAAAAGCTGTGCCTTAAAAACTCAATGGCGGCTCTTGCTCCAAGATAGGAGCCTCCGATACCGATGACCAGGAGAACCTCAGAATCGTTTTGGATTTTGGCGGCAGCCTTCTTTATCCTGGCAAATTCGTCCTTGTCATAATCTACGGGAAGATCAATCCACCCAAGGAAATCGTTGCCGGCGCCTGTTTTGGAAACCAATACTTCTTTTGCATCCGTAGCCAGCTTCTTCATGGAGTCTATTTCATGCTCCTGAATGAAGGGGGCGGCTTTGGAATAATCAAATGTCACTTTGTTCATAATGATGCACTCTCCTTTTGTTATTAAAAATATGATTTTCTATATATTGGTCAAATAAAGTTTAGCAAATGAAAAGGGGTTTTTCAATAAGAAGATAATATTCCGGCATAAATCAATATCATATGGAAGCCTTTGCTTTAAAGGAGGATGCGTTTATTATTCCTGATGTGTATTAATAATGAAATGAAAAGGAGCATCCTTATTTAAGATGCTCCTCAAACTGCGATAGCAAACGGAGAAAGAGGGATTTGAACCCTCGCGCCGCGTGAACGACCTACACCCTTAGCAGGGGCGCCTCTTCAGCCTCTTGAGTATTTCTCCCGATTCTGAAATGAAAGCTATCAATATAATTATGTGCGTCTAACGCATTTGTTATTATACATAAAGAGGATTTATTTGTCAACGTTATCTTTTAAATAAAATTTTAATTTTTAGTATTGACAAATTTTGAGTAATAATGTTATTATAAAAACCCACGGCGCGAGGCGCAGACAGTTGAAAAAAATGTAAAAATTTTTTAAAAAATGTCTTGACTCACTTGGAAAGCTGTGGTAATATGTCAGAGTTGCATTTGAACAACGCAACTACAGTAAAAGAAGCACCTTGACAACTAAACAGCAATGCGACCCTGAAAATTCAAGAAGAGAAGAGATGTCTGAAGGAAAAGAGAAGGCATCAGCAGACGAGAGTCTGGGCTCTGAATGAAAATTCAGAAAAAAGAAAAGAAGAAAAAGCCAGTAGATAACTGGAAGGGACAACTCAAA